>Ga0155082_137_pt4 | contig 93063 bp, 74 predicted proteins | sample RifCSPhighO2_01_FD_106050 | JGI IMG/M metagenome (GOLD analysis project Ga0155082, IMG submission 106050) | Sphingomonadales bacterium RIFCSPHIGHO2_01_FULL_65_20 | reverse complement strand
CCGCCGCCGAAGCTGCCGCCACCGCCGCCGAAACCGCCGCCGCCACCCCAGGATGACCCGGAAGAACCGCCCCAGGACGATCCCGAAGATGCCCCCCAGGTGGTGATGCCGCCGATGCCCGAGCTGCGATAGGGCCGGCCCTTGCTGCGCGCGGCGTGGATCATCGGGATGACGAAGAAGAAGAAAATGATGATCAGCCAGAAGATGAACAGGCCGATGCCATCGCCATCATCGGCCTTGCGCGATTCCTCCTCGACCTTGGCGGCATAGGCGCGCGCTTCCTCTTCGGGAAGAGTCAGCTGGGTGATGATCGCATCGGTGCCCGCCGCGATGCCGCCGGGCATGTCCTTGTCGCGGAAGCGCGGCAATATGTCCTGCTGGATGATGACGCTCGACAAGGCGTCGGTCAGCACGCCCTCAAGGCCATAGCCGACCTCGATCCGCACCTTGCGCTCGTTCGGCGCGACGATCAGCAGCGCGCCATTGTCCTTTTCGAGCGATCCTTTTTCCGCCTGGCCGATGCCCCATTTGCGGCCGAGCTGATAGCCATATTCCTCGATCTCGTACCCCTGCAGATCGGGCAGGGTGACGACGACCAGCTGGCGCGTCGACTGTTTCTCCAGCGCCTCCAGCTTGGCGGTGAGCGATGCCTCCTGCGCGGGGTCGAGCAGATTGGCGTTGTCGACGACGCGCCCGGAGAGCTTGGGAAAGGTCTGCGCGGTGGCGGCGCTCTGCGCGGCAGCGACCAGCAGCAGCGTTACCGCCAGCCACTGGCCGAGCCATGCTTTCAGGCCACCCGCAAGGGCGGGCGCGCGGCTCACTGGCCGAAATCGACCTTGGGCGCTTCCTCGGCACCCGCGGTGGTCGCCTTGAACGGCACCATCGGCTTGGCACCGTGGATCAGGTTCGCGCCGATCGAATCGGGGAAGGTGCGGATGGTGGTGTTATATTCGCGCACCGCCTCGTTATAATCGCGCCGCGCTACCGAAATGCGGTTCTCCGTGCCCTCGAGCTGGCTCATCAGCGTGGTGAAATTCTGCTGGCTCTGCAGCTGCGGATAGGCTTCGACCACGGTGCGCAGCTGGCCCAGCGCCTGGGTCAGCTGGTTCTGCGCCTGGCTGAACTTCTCGAAGGTTTCGGGGTCCGAAAGATCCTCGGTGGTGATGTTGATCGCGGTCGCCTTGGCGCGGGCCTCGGTTACCTGGGTCAGGATCTTTTCTTCCGATGCGGCCCCAGCCTTCACCGTCGAGACGAGATTCGGCACCAGATCGGCGCGGCGCTGATACTGGTTTTCCACGTCGGCCCATTTCGCCTTGGCATTTTCCTCCGCCGTGGGGACCGAGTTGATGCCGCACGCGGTAAGCGACAGCGCTGCCACCAGGGGCAGGGCATAACGGGTGATACGCATAGTCAGTAATTCCCTCCGGTTGATAACGCGCGACCGTTATATCGTGTTAATACGGCAAAGCTGCAAGACCATGTTTTACACGCCCCACTTGCAAGCCACTCGACATCTCCACGTCAGTGGCGATTATAGGGGCATCTGCAGGCATAAAAAGGGGAAAGACGTGCTTCAGGAATTCAAGGCGTTCATCGCGCGCGGCAATGTGCTCGATCTGGCAGTTGCGGTGATCATCGGTGCGGCCTTTGCGACGATCACCACCTCGCTGACCGAGGACATCATCATGCCGGTGGTTGGCGCGATCTTTGGCGGGGCGGATTTTTCCAGCTATTTCATCATGCTGGGGCCGGTGCCTGAGACCTATACGGGATCGCTGAACGATTATGCCGCGCTCAAGAAGGCGGGCGTGCCGCTCTTCGGCTATGGCCAGTTCATCACCGTGATCATCAATTTCCTGATCCTGGCGTTCATCATCTTCCTAATCGTGCGCACCGCGAACAAGCTGTTCAAGAAGCCCGAGGAACCGGGTGCTCCGGCAGGACCGAGCGAGGTCGAACTGCTTGCGGAAATCCGGGATTTGCTGAAGAAGTAAGCCTTCCCCTCCCTGGTCAGGGAGGGGCTATGGGTGGGTCGTGTGCGCCAAGCGCAGCATGATCTCGCTGACCCACCCCCGACCCCTCCCTTGCAGGGAGGGGAGCAGGTTGTGCGGCGATGGTTGGACTGTCAGGCCGAAATTCTCCCGCCGCTCACTTCCCATTCACCAAAGCATCGCTATATGGGTTCCTGCCGGCTCGTCCGGCTATGACGATAAATTGCGGCGTGCAATAGGCACAGCGGACCCGGGGGCGGTACCCGGCGGCTCCACCATAATCCTCGTGAAAGCGGGGCTTTTGACGGGGCCGAACTAGGATCGACGTGTGTTGAAAAGCGGTGTTTTCGTCCGGGCTGAGTAACCCGTTAAAGGCTCAAAACTCATAAGTGCCAATGACAATGACGCACTCGCACTTGCTGCCTAATTCAGCGGCCTAACGGCCAAGAATAAGGAAGTAAGAGCGCGGTTGAACCCACCGGGCAACAGAAGCGGAGTTCAGCGGTTTGGAGAGCACCGGGCAACAGAAGCTCTCCACTTTCCCTCATCATTCCGGCCCGTACGCCTTCTGATAATCGATCGCGTCGAGCATCTTGGCGCCCGCCATGAACACCGCGCCGGTGCACGCGACAAACAGCAGCCAGCCGCCATAGCCGGGATATTGATCGAGATAGAGCTTGCCGCGCTCGCAGGCCCCCAGCGCCAGCGCATAGGTGATCAGATACACCTCGAACTTGGTCTTGATGATGAAGAGGCGACGGATCTTCTCGAACATGGGCATTCCCCCGCAAGCCCTGTGCCAAGGGCGCTTTTCTGCCGCAGACGATAGTTAAGAAAGGGTTAAACTGTAAAGCCTGCCGACAGGTCAGGCGAGCGCTCCGAGGTCGAGCGCCTGCAACAGCGTCCGCCGCGCGGCGCGCACGGTTTCGGCCAGCGCAGGGTCGGCGAGATCGCCCGGTGCGATCCGCTCGGGCCAGTGCGCGGCGATCACCCGTTCGACGACATCGAGCCTGTCCGGCGTGGCGATGAAGCGCGGATCGACCGTCGCGGGATCGGCCACCACGCGCAGCCTGAGGCAGGCCGGACCGCCGCCATTGGCCATCGACTGGCGGACATTGACCGGCACCAGCCGTCGGATCGGGCCGTTGCCCCCGACCATCGCCTCGAGCCATTGCCACACGGCGGGCACCTCCTGCGATTCGCTGGGAAGCACCAGCGCCTGGCCGCCATCCGGCAGCGTGACCAGCTGCGCGTTGAACAGATAGCTCTTGATCGCATCGGCGAGCGATACCGCGCTGGCGGGCACCTCGACGATCTGCACCGCCGGGAAAGCGGCGCGGACCGCGGCATAGGCCCCATCGCGGTCCTCGAACGCCTGTTCGTGCGTGAACAGCACGCTTTCATTGGCGACCGCGACGACATCATTGTGGAACGCGCCCGCGGCGATCGCGGTCTCGCTCTGCTGGATGAAGAGGGTGCGGTCCGCCGCCAGCCCGTGCCGCCGCGCGATCGCCTTGCCCGCCTCGACATGCTGGCGCGCGGGGAAGGGGCCGCCCGCCTTGCCATAGACGAAAATCTCGACGCCGGTGCTGTCGTGCCGCTCGCACAGCCGCATGTGGTTGGCCGCGCCCTCGTCGCCGAACGGGGCCGGGACGGGGCCGTGCACCGCGAAATGGCGCTCGTCGGCAAAGGCGAGTTGCAGCTGCGCCAGCGTGCCAGTCCATTCATGGCTGCGATGCGGCATCGTCATCAGATTGGCGACGGTCAGGTGGCAGCGGCCATCGGCGGTATCCGGGGCAGGCGATACTGTCGCGGCATTGGCCGCCCACATCGACGAGGCAGAGAAGCTGGCGGCGCGCAGATGCGGCTCGGCGTTGGCGACATCGGTGGCGAGGCTTTGCAACCAGCCGGTATTGGGCCTGTCGAGCGGCATGAAAAAGCCCTGCGCCAGCCCGAGCGCGATATTGGCGCGCATCTTGGCGACGCCCTGCAACGCGGCGGCGCGCGGTTCACTGACCGAACCGGCATTGTTGGCCGAGGCGATATTGCCGAGGCTGAGGCCCGCATAATTGTGGCTGGGGCCGATGATTCCGTCGAAATTGATCTCGGTGAGCATCCTCAGTTCCTGTTCTCTTTTCCTTCTCCCCAGCGAGGGAGAGGGATGCGCAGACTTGGCAGCTTGCTGCCTAGTCGGAGCTGGGAGAGGGGGCCATTCGCTGACCTTTGCGCATTTTCACCCTCACCCAGCTTCGCCTAAATTCGCTTCGCTCATCAAGGCTTCGCAGCCCTCTCCCCTCAAGGGAGAGGGGTATGTGGTTCCTATCTCTCGATCCAGCGCACAGCATCACCAGCGCCGACGCGCAGCACCTCTGCCGTTGCGGGATCAAGCGTCACGCCGTCAGCGCCATCCGCCACCTTGCCATAGGCGCAGCGGAAATCGGCCAGGCGGCCCGAGGCGACAAGCGAGATGGTGCCATCGTCGCCCATCGCGGCGACCTTGGCATCGCGCGCGTTGCGGATCGAATGCACCTGATCGGTGCGGGCGGTCATGGTCGGGCCGCCATCGAAGATGTCGACATAATTCTCGTGCGCAAAGCCTTCATTTTCCAGCATCCGCATTGCCGCGCGGCCGCTGACATTGGGCCGACCGAGTACATGGCGCGCGCTGTCGGAGAGCATCGCGACATAGACCGGGTGCTTGGGCATCAGATCAGCGATGAACTGGTTGCCGTGCAGTGCATTGAACGTGTCGGCCTCGTCGAAGCTCATGCCGAAAAAGCGCCCGGCGATGCTGTCCCAGAACGGCGAATCTCCGGCATCGTCGATGATCCCGCGCAGCTCGGCGAGGATGCGGTCGGCAAAGCGCGCACGGTGCATCCCGATGAACAGGTAACGGCTGCGCGCGAGCAGCATGCCGAGGCCCCCGGCACGCTCGTTGGGGTGGAGGAACAGCCCGCCGACCTCGCTTGACCCTTCCAGATCGGTGACCAGGCTCAGGATCTCGGCGCGGAAGGTGCGGCCCAGCTCGGCGCTGTGCTGGGTCAGCGTGCTGAGGCGATAGCTATAGAACGGCCATTTCTGCCCGACCTGGGTGAGCAACTGGCAGGTCCCGCGAATCTCGCCGGTTTCGGTGTTCTCGAGCACCAGCACGAACAGCTCGTCGCGCAGATCGTCGTCCGCGCGCGCGAAACAGGTCGTCGAGCGTTCGATCTTGCCCTCGAGTGACTTGCGGTCGGCGGGCAGGTTTGTGAACCCCCCGCCGGTCAGCTTGGCCATCTCGTAGATTGCCTGCAGATCGTCGGGCGTCGCCGCCCGGATGACAAAGCTCATAACCCCCTCTTTTCGGCAAGCCGCAATATGGTGAGCGCCGAAAGCCGGGCGCGTTCGGCCAGGCTCTCGGCAATCAGGAATTCGTCCGCGCTGTGGATCGCGCCGCCGCGCACGCCCATGGTGTCGACCACCGGCACACCGCAGGCCGCGATATTGTTGCCATCGCACACCCCGCCGGTGCCGCGCCAGGATATGTCGAGCCCCAGATCGGCGCCGCAGCGCTTGACCAGGCCAAACAGCTTTTCCGCGCCCGGATCGATCGGTTTGGGCGGGCGGCCGAAGCTTCCATGAACATGCACGCCTACCTCGTGCGCGGCGGCGATCTCGTCCGCGAGCTGGCGCAGAGCGGCGTCAGCAAAGGCCTGCATCTCAAGGCCTTGCGGGCGGAAGTTGATGCGCAGTATTGCGTGATCGGGTACGACATTGTTGGCGCTGCCGCCGTCGATCTTCGCAGGATTGACCGACAGCCCGTCGCGGGTCAGCGCCTTCAGCTGTACCGCAAGATCGGCGGCGGCGACCAGCGCGTTGCGCCCCTCGTGCGGGTTGCGCCCGGCATGGGCAGAGCGGCCGGTGACGATGATCGAGAAATTGCCCGATCCCCCGCGCTCGCCCGCCAGCGTGCCATCGGGCAGGGCGGGTTCGTAGGTCAGCGCCGCCACTTTGCCGGCTGCCAGTCCGGCGATCAGCGGCGCGGACGAGGCAGAACCTACCTCCTCGTCACTGTTGATCAGCACGTCATAGCCGATGCTCGCGCCCAGCGGCGAGGCTTCCACGGCCTTGAGCGCGGCGAGCATTACTGCAATGCCGCCCTTCATGTCGGCGACGCCAGGGCCGTTCAGCACGCCCGGCTCGAGCCAGGTCAGACTCTGAAACGGATGATCGGCGGGAAACACCGTGTCCATATGCCCGGTGAGCAGCAGCCGCACATTGGCACCAGGGCGGACAGAAACGACCAGATGCTTTCCCCGCTCGACCGTGTCGATGCTGCCATCGGCGCGCACCGCCTCGACCGGCGCGCCATCGACCAGCCGCACCTCGCCGGGCAGCACGGAAAACGCATCGGTCAGCAGCGCGGCAGTCTCGGCAAGGCCAGCAAGGTTGCCCGATCCGCTGTTGATCGAAGCCCAGTGCTCCACTTGCGCGAGCATCGCGATCTGGTCGATCCGCTCCAGGCAGGCGATTTCGGATGCGGTCAGGCTGGCAGGTCTGGTCGTCATCCGCCACCTCTTAGCCGGGTTGGCGGCATCCCGCCACCCGTAGCAACCTAAACCGGATTTACTTTGGCAGCTTGCCTTGCCATAGGCTGTGAGCCATTCCTCCCCGGGAAAACTCTGCACCTTTTGGCATCACGCCAGGGGCCGATCGCATCCAGCAAAGAGGACCGGGAATGAGCGAATATCTCCAGAGCAACGGCATCAGCATCGATTCCGCGCTGCACGGCTTTGTCACCGAATCGGTGCTGGCCCCGCTGGCGCTGGACGGCGACCGCTTCTGGGCGGATTTCGCCGCTCTGCTCGAACGCTTCGTACCTGTGAACCGGAAGCTGCTGGAAAAGCGCGAAGATCTGCAGGCGAAGATCGACGACTGGCACCGCGTGCGCAAGGGCCAGCCGTTCAACGCGATGGAGTATCGCACCTTCCTCTATGACATCGGCTATCTGGTGACCGAGCCGCAGCCGTTCGCCATTGGCACGCAGAATGTCGATCCCGAGATCGCCACCATGGCAGGGCCGCAGCTGGTCGTGCCCTCGCTCAACGATCGCTTCGTGCTCAACGCCGCCAATGCGCGCTGGGGCAGCCTGTACGACGCCTATTACGGCACCGATGCGCTCGATGCCGCTCCCGCCCAGCCCGGCGGCTATGATCCGGTGCGCGGCGCGGCGGTGGTCAAGGCGGCCAAGGCGTTTCTCGACGAGGCCGTGCCGCTCGCGCAAGGCAGCTGGGCGGATTATGCCGGCGGCACGCCCACGCTCGCCGACCCGGCGCAGCTTGTCGGTACGCGCGGCGACAGCCTGTTGCTGAAGCATAACGGCCTGCATATCGAGATCGTGATCGATCCCGCGCACCCGATCGGCAAGGATGATCCCGCCGGGATTGCCGATGTGCTGCTCGAAGCGGCGCTTACCACCATCATCGACATGGAAGATTCGGTCGCTGCGGTCGATGCTGAGGACAAGATCCTGGCGTACACCAACTGGCTGGGCCTGATGCGCGGCGATTTGCAGGCCAGCTTCCCCAAGGGCGGCAAGATGCTGACCCGCGCGCTCGAGCCGGACCGCGACTATGTCGCGCCCGATGGCACCGCCTTCACCCTGCCGGGCCGCAGCGTCCTTTTCGTGCGCAATGTCGGCCATCTGATGACCAACCCGGCGGTGCTGCTCGCCGATGGATCGGAAGCGCCTGAGGGCATTCTCGATGCGGTGTTCACCAGCGCGATCGGGATGCATGACCTCAAGGGCCTGGGCCGCTTCCGCAACAGCCGCGCCGGATCGATCTATATCGTCAAGCCCAAGATGCACGGGCCTGAGGAATGTGTCTTTACCAACGATCTGTTCGACGCGGTCGAGGACATGCTGGGCCTTGCGCGCCACACGATCAAGGTCGGCGTGATGGACGAGGAGCGCCGCACCTCGGCCAATCTCGCCGCGTGCATCCATGCGGTGAAGGACCGGATCGTGTTCATCAACACGGGCTTCCTCGATCGTACCGGCGACGAGATCCACACCTCGATGCAGGCGGGCGCGATGATCCGCAAGGGCGACATGAAGGCCTCGGACTGGATCAAGTCCTACGAGGCGCGCAATGTCGGCATCGGCCTCAAGTGCGGGCTCGATGGCAAGGCGCAGATCGGCAAGGGCATGTGGGCCGCACCCGACATGATGCGCGACATGATGGAACAGAAGATCGGCCACCCGCTGACCGGCGCGAACACCGCCTGGGTGCCGTCGCCCACCGCCGCGACGCTGCACGCGATGCACTATCACAAGGTCGACGTCTTCGCCCGCCGCGCCGAGATCGCCGCGCAGCCGGTTCCGACGCTCGAGCCGCTGCTCAATGTGCCGCTCGCCGCCGGACAGAACTGGTCGCCCGAGGACATCCGCGCCGAGCTTGACAACAACGCGCAGGGGATTCTGGGCTATGTCGTGCGCTGGGTCGATCAGGGGATCGGCTGTTCCAAGGTGCCAGACATTCACGATATCGGCCTGATGGAGGACCGCGCGACGCTGCGCATTTCCAGCCAGGCGCTGGCCAACTGGCTGCTGCACGGCGTGTGCACGGCGGAAGAGGTCGACGCGGCGCTGCTGCGCATGGCGGCCAAGGTCGATGCGCAGAATGCGGGCGATCCGCTGTACAAGCCCATGGCGGACAATCCCGAAGGCTCGTTCGCCTTCCAGGCGGCGCGCGACCTGGTGTTCAAGGGGGTGGAACAGCCCAGCGGCTATACCGAACCGCTGCTCCACGCCTATCGCCAGAAGGTGAAGGCGGCTTAGTGCGATAGGAGCGAGGGCGCATACGTCCCTCGACTTCGCTCGGGACAAACGGACGGGGTTAAGGCTAATCGCCTAACAACATTTCCGAGTTCCCGAGCGTAGTCGAGGGACGTATGCGCGAGCCTCAGCCGTCACTCCTCCACCGCATCCAGATGCGCGCGGATCGCGGCGAGGCTCTCGTCGAGATGGCTGAGCAGGAACAGATGCCCGCCATCGTCGATGATCTTCAGTTCTGAATTCGGGATCAGCGTCTTGAGGATATGGCCGTTGGCGACCGGCACGATCTGGTCGTCGCCGCCCATCAGGATCAGCGTCGGCTTGTTCATGAAGGGCAGGAAGGGCGCGCTGGTCCAGCCGATCATCGCGAGCAGCTGGTAAAAATAGCCGATCTTCGACGGCGGCGTGATGCGCCCGGTATGGCCGCTCGCGCCCTCGGTCGATCCGCCATAGAGCGTCGCGAAATGCTTCTCCATATAGCTGGGGTCGATATAGCGGCGCGGATCGGCCATCTTGCTGAGCGCCGAGATATTGCCGGGGATCATGAACATGCCCGCGGTGGTCGCGGCGAGCACCAGCCGGTTGACATTGCCCGAATGCTGGAGCGCGAAATGCTGCGCCATCGCGCCGCCCCAGCTTACCCCCATCACGTCGACCGTCTCGATGCCGAACCGGTCGAGCAGCAGCCACGCGATGCGCGCCATCAGGAAGGCATTATAAGGCACACGCGGGTCGGGCGAGCCGCCGACGCCGGGCATGTCGAAGGTGATGAACGGCCGTTCCTCGAGCAGATCGGCAAAGGGGGCCACCGCCTCCATGTTCGCGCCGATGCCGTTGAAGAACAGGAGAGGGGGCTTGCTCAACCCCTCGTCGAACCGCCAGCGCGCGACGCGCAGCGTGCGGCCGTCGGCCTGCTCCATGGTGATTTCGGGCCCGGTGGTAGTGGCGTCTTTGAACTGGGTGGCCAAGAAGAATTCCGATCTGTCCGTGTTTCGTCGGTGCAATCCTCCCCGTTACGGGGAGGATTTGAAGGGCTCACTCCAGTACATACAGGCCGGGCGCGGGTTCCAGCGCGGGATGCTTCTTGCTGCCGGTCGAGGTCGGGGCGGCCTTCTTGTCGCCCGACCGTGCCTGGACCCATTCCATCCAGTAAGGCCACCAGCTGCCCTTGACCTCTTCGGCCTTGGCCAGCCAGTCGTCGACGTCTGCCGGGGTCTTGCCTGCCTTGGTCGGCGTGTTGCCCTTCATCTTGAAATATTTCGCCTTGGGGTTGGTCGGCGGGTTGAGGATCGCCTGCATGTGCCCCGATTGCGAGAGGATGAAATCGATATTCTTCGATCCGAAAAGCTGGGTCGAGCGATAGCAGGCGCGCCATGGCGTGATATGGTCGGTCACGCCGCCGAGGATGAACAGATCGTTGGTCACCTTAGACAGGTCGATCTTATGCCCGACCATCTCGACCTCGCCCTTGCGGGTAAAGGCGAGCGTTTCATAGATGTGCAGGAAATCGCCCATCAGGCTGGCCGACAGGTTGGTGGCGTCGGCATTCCAGAACAGCACGTCGAACGCCGGCGGATCCTCGCCCATCAGATAGTTGTTGATGACATAGTTCCAGATCAGGTCGTTGGGCCGCAGCCAGGCAAAGCCGCGCGACAGGTCACTGCCCTTGATCACGCCCTTGCGCGCCGCGCGCTGCTTGGCGAGTGCGAGGCCATTGTCGCTCATCAGCGATCCCGCCTCGATATCGGTCTGTTTGGGGTGCAGCACGCACACCATCAGCGTCACCGAGCCGATCCGGTCGTCGCCCGAGGCCTGGAGCTTGGAGACCAGCATCGCCAGCGTCTGCCCGCCCGAACAGCCGCCCGAGACGTTGACCTTTTTCGATCCGGTGATCTCGCACACCACGTCGAGCGCGCGGGTGCAGGCGGCGATATAGTCCGCCATCGCCCATGCGCCGTGTTCCTTTTGCGGGTTGCGCCAGGAAATGACGAAGGTCTGGATGCCGTTGTCGACTTGCCATTTCACCACCGATTTCTCGGGCGACAGGTCGTTGATGTACATCTTGTTGATCTGCGGCGGGATGGTCAGCTGCGGGATCGCGTAGACCTCGTCCGTCGTCGGCGCATACTGGATCAGCTCCATGATCTCGTCGCGATAGACGACATTGCCCTTCGAGGTCGCGACATTCTCGCCCAGCGTGAACGGCTTCTTGTCGACCTGGCTGACCATGCCGTCGTTATAGACCATGTCGTTATAGGCGTTCTTCAGCCCCTTGAGCAGCGACAGCCCGCCCGAATCGACGATGCGCTTCTGCGCGGTCGGGTTGCCGATCAGGCTGTTGGTGGGGGCGAGCGCATCGATGATGATCGCGGAGATGAAATTCGCCCGGTCGCGTTCGAGCGCATCAAGCTCGAGCTCGTCGATCCAGCTCTTCATGCCCTTCTGCACGGCGAGATAATATTGTGCGCCCGCCTTGAAGAACGGGTTGAACCGCCAGGCCGGGTCCATGAAGCGCTTGTCCTTGGGATCGGGCGACAGTTCGGACTGGCCCATCATGATCTTGACGACATCTTCGGAAAAGGCCTGGGCGTGCCGCATCGTGCGCGCCGGGTCGCTGGCGGTTTCGCGCAGCAACAGGCCGATCGCGCCAATGAAATCCTCGCGCGCCAGCCCCATCAGCGGTCCCAGCGCCGTGGTGGACTGGGCCGCTTCGTCGACCAGATCAGGGGTCTCACCTGCCATAAACACTCTCTCCCGAATGGTTTGCCGCCCCGTTCATGCGGGGTCGGTCGGGGAGCACAGTATAGCGGTGCTGCGGCGGGCACAATGGCCGCCGCAAACGTGTTCAGACGAGCGCGTCGATCGCCCGGGCAAGGTCGATATCGCGCTGCGACAGGCCATCGGCATCGTGCGTGGTCAGCAATATGTCGACCCGGTTGTAGACGTTCGACCATTCGGGATGATGATCCGCCTTTTCGGCAAGGATCGCGACGCTGGTCATGAAGCCGAAGGCGCGCGCGAAATCGTCGAACCTGAAGCGGCGGGTGATGCCGTCGCGGGTCGGTTCGTGGGTCCATTCGGGCAGGCTGGCCAGGGCTTCGGCGCGTTCGGCATCGTCCAGTTTGCGGACCATCATCGTCTCCTCTTGGCAGCGGGCGGCAAATGCGCCATCCGGGGGCAGATGGCGCAAGATGCTGCAATATCCAAGGGCTTTGAAAGCAGCGCCGCGCTGGAATGCGTCGGCCTTGCCTGTCTGCGCGGCGGGCGCATCCTGTTTCGCGGCGTTTCGCTGAAGCTGGGGGCGGGGGAGGCTTGCCATGTCACCGGTCCCAATGGCCTCGGCAAATCGAGCCTGATCCGCGTCATAGCCGGATTGCTTCCGGCTTATGCCGGAGCGGTGACGTCCAGCGGGCGCATGGCGCTTGCCGACGAGAAGGTCGCGCTCGATGCTGGCCAGCCGCTCGCGCGCGCGCTCGGTCATTGGGCGCGGCTCGATGGCAGCGCCGATGCCGATATTTCGGAAGCGCTGGCGGCGGTCGATCTCGCGCATCTCGCCGATGTGCCGGTGCGCTTCCTTTCGACCGGGCAGCGCAAGCGCGCGCTGCTCGCGCGGATCAGCCTGTCGCGTGCGGGCATCTGGCTGCTCGACGAGCCCGCCAATGGCCTCGACACCGCCTCGATCGCGCGGCTGGGCGATCTGATGGCGCGGCACCGGGCAGGGGGCGGCATCGTGCTCGCCGCCTCGCACCAGCCGCTGCCGCTCGATGACGCACAGACGCTGCCGCTCGCCGATTTCGTGCCTGTTGCGGCCCCGGAAGAGCCCGCATGATCGGCGCGCTCGGCACGCTCATCCGCCGCGAACTCATGCTCGCCTTCGGCCTGGGCGGCGGCGCGCGGGGCAGCGCCGGGTTCGTGATGCCGATCATCTTCTTCCTGGCGGTGGCGACCATCTATCCCTTCGCGGTCGGCCCCGATGCGCAGCTGCTCGGGCGCACCGGCGGCGGGGTGATCTGGGTCGCGGCACTGCTTGCCAGCATCCTGCCGATCGACCGGCTGGTCCAGGCCGATGTCGACCAGGGGATGATCGACCAATATGTCGTGCGTGGCCTGTCAGAAGAGCTGATCGCGCTCGCCAAGACCATCGGTCACTGGCTGAGCTTCGGCCCGCCGCTGATGCTCGCCGCGATCATTTCCGCCGGGCTGCTGGGACAGAGCGCGGAGCAGCTCATCATCGTCGAGATCGGCCTGGCCTGCGCAACGCCAGCGCTCGCGGCCCTCGGCGTGATGATCGCCGCGCTCACCGCTGGCTTGCGTCACGGCGCGGCGCTGGGCGGGCTGCTGCTCCTGCCGCTCGCGGTGCCGCTGCTGATCTTCGGCGCGGGCAGCCTCACGCCGGGCAGCCAGAACGGGCTGCTGCTGCTTGCCGCCGCCAGCCTGCTGCTCACCGTCATCTGTCCGATCGCTGCTGGAGCGGCGATCCGCGCCGGGCGCGAGTGATCAGCGGCAGGCGCGCCAGCTCATCGTGCCGCGGTTCGCAAGGTCGAGATGCAGATGGTCGGCATGCGCGGCGTTATAATCGGGCGAAAGCGTGGTCGCGAACAGGTCGCACGCACCATCGCGCACCGCGCGCAGGAAGCGCGCATTATCGCCATCGCCGTTCCAGTCCTTCAGCACCGATATCCGCCGCCCGTCGGCCAGCACGAAGCCGCTGACGTCGAGCGCATCGGCAGTGGCATGCTCGCTCCAGGGCCCGTCGTCGCGCGCATACATGCGGCGGCACGAATAGCTGCCGAACGTCTCGATATTGGTGACCTTGCTGCCCAGGATCGCCTGCGCCTCAGGCTGCACCACCTGCGCCTGCCAGAGCAGCAGCCCGACCGCCATCGGGCAGGAGGGGGAGACCGATGCCGGGGCGAGCGGAAGCAGCGTCTGCCCGGCCTTCGCGCGCACCGCATCCTCGACCCGGCACTGGTCTGCGCCGAACGGTTCGCGCGGGGTGAATTCCAGCCCCGAGCTTTCGAGCAGCGCCAGGCACTGGTCGCGCTGGCCGGTCAGATCGACGATCTTGCCGCGCGTCGCCATGCCGATCGGGTCGGTGAGGCTGAGCGGCGTCCAGGGCAGGTCCTCGCGCCCCGGCTTGAGCAGCAGCCAGCCGACGAGCAGCGCGCAGGCGATCAGCGCGAGCACCAGGCTCTGCCGCACCCAGCTCAGGATATTGGGGACTCGCATAGGCCGTTCTAACGCGCTCCGATGGCAGAAGATGCAGCGTGATGACCTGAGACGTAATTGTTTGCCGTCCGCGCCTCGTTCATCATCGGGGCATTGGACGAACCGGGAGAGAATAGCATGACGAACTGGACAACGCAGATGAGCCTCTGGTGCGGCGGGGTGATCGCCTTCGGGCTGCTGCTCATCTCGGGCGCTTTTGCTGCGACCGACGGGGCGATGACGCTGCTGCTCGAGGTGCTGGGAGCGGAAACCCCGATCGCTTATGATTCGCTGCATCGGTTCAGCATCGCGCTGATGGGCGCGGTGTCGCTCGGCTGGGGTGCGACGCTGCTGGCGGTGGCGCGGATCACACCCGACCTGTCGGCCCCGCAGGCGCAGAAGCTGTGGCGGATGGTGACCTGGTCGGTGCTGCTGTGGTTCGTGGTCGACAGTTCGCTTTCGGTCGCCACCGGTTTCTGGCGCAACGCGATCCCCAATACGGTGCTGCTCGGCTGGTACCTGCTGCTGATGGCGCGGCTGCCGGGCGGTGCGGGGCAGATGGCGCGGGCTTGATCCATTCTCGTCATTCCCGCGAACCCGGGAATCCCGCTTCCTTCAACCGCCCCACGCAGAAGCTGGACCCCCGCCTTAGCGGGGGTGACGGGGAATGAGTGAAGATTGCAGAACCCTCTCCCTTCAAGGGAGAGAGATGGGTGTCAGAACTGCATTGCGCCATAGACCCTGCTGATGTCGCCGCCCCATTCGCCGTGATAGAGCGCGAGCAGGTCTTCCGCCGGGGTCTTGCCGCGCGCGACGACGTCGCGCAGCGGTTCGAGAAAGCCGGTCTCGTTGTCGCCGCTGCTGTTGAGCCGCGCGCGCGATGCCAGGCCGGACGAGGCGATGTCTAGCACCTCCGCTGCAATGTCGCGCAACTTGCGCCCGCCCGCGATCGGCGCGTCGAGACCCAGCTTCGGCACCGAATCGCGCAGCGCCTGGCGCTCTTCGATGCTCCAGCCCTTGATCAGATCCCAAGCTGCATCGAGCGCGCCTTGGTCGTAGAGCAGACCGACCCAGAGCGCGGGAAGCGCGCAGATGCGGCTCCAGGGGCCGCCATCGGCGCCGCGCATCTCGAGGAAGCTCTTCAGACGCACTTCGGGAAAGGCGGTCGACAGATGGTCGTTCCAGTCGCTCAGCGTCGGGCGCTCGCCGGGCAGGGCGGGCAGCTTGCCCTCGAGGAAATCGCGGAAGCTCTGCCCCGCCGCATCGATATACAGCCCGTCGCGGAACACGAAATACATCGGCACGTCGAGCATGTATTCGACATAGCGCTCGTATCCGAACCCGTCCTCGAACACGAACGGCAGCATGCCGGTGCGCGCGGGGTCGGTGTCCGACCAGATATGGCTGCGGTAGGACAGCATGCCGTTGGGCTTGCCTTCGGTGAACGGCGAGTTGGCGAATAGCGCGGTTGCGAGCGGCTGCAGCGCCAGACCGACGCGGAACTTCTTCGCCATATCGGCTTCGCTCGAATAATCGAGGTTCACCTGGATCGTGCAGGTGCGCAGCATCATGTCGAGGCCCATCGAGCCGACGCGCGGCATATGGTTCAGCATGATGCCATAGCGGCCCTTGGGCATGATCGGCAGCTCGGCGCGGGTCTTGTCGGGCCACATGCCCAGGCCCAGAAAGCCCTTGCCGGTCTTGTCGCCGATCGCCTTGACCTGGGCGAGATGACGGCCGGTCTCGGCGCAGGTTTCGTGCAGGTTCTCGAGCGGCGCGCCCGACAGTTCGAGCTGACCGGCAGGCTCGAGGCTCACCGTGCCGTCGGGGCCGCGCATCGCGATGACGTTGCTGCCGCCATCGGGGGTGCGCTCCTCGATCGGCTCCCAGCCGAATTCGGTCAGTGCCATCAGCAGGTCACGGATGCCGCCGGGCTCGTCATAGCTGGGCGCGTGGAAATCGTTGCGGCAGAAGACGAATTTTTCGTGCTCGGTGCCGATGCGCCAGCGCTCCTTGGGCTTTTCACCTGCGGCCATCGGTTCTGCAAGCTGCGCGATCGAGGTGATGATCGGATCGTCCTGATCCGTCGTGGAACGTGTACTCATCTGCGCCCTGAACCCCTGAATATCGTGTCGCCGGTGCTTTAGTTGCGCCTTGCAACCCATGCCAGCTTTAAAATGTGTAATGGTGTCAAAGCGCAGGCAATCAAGTGCCCCAATCGCCATTCGCCGCCATCCAGACGGCTGTGGCGGTAATCGCCGCCGTTTCGGCGCGCAGGATGCGCGGGCCGAGCGACACCGGCACGGCGGCGGGATGGTTGCGGATCGCCGCATTCTCGGCATCGGTAAAGCCGCCCTCCGGGCCGATCAGCACTGCCGCTGGCCCCCGGTGTGCGGCCAGCGCTGCACCCAGCGATGCACCGCTGCCATCGTGCAGCCGTTCGTCGGCAAAGAACAGGTGCCGTCCCTCGGGCCAACCCTTGAGCAGCGCATCGAGCCGGGTAAGGGGGGCGATCTCGGGCAGCGCGGTACGCTCGCATTGTTCGGCCGCCTCGATCATCGTGCCGCGCAGCCGGTCGTCCTTGACTTTGTCGACCACCGCGCGCTCGGTCAGCACTGGCACGAAGCGCGCGACACCCAGCTCGCAGGCCTTTTCCGCGAGAAAGTCGAAGCGCGGCTTCTTGATCGGCGCGGCGCACAGCCAGAAATCGGGCGCCGCCTCGCGCGGGCGGGTCTGGCCCTCGATGTCAATCATCAGGTCGCGCTTGCCGCGCGCGCTTACCCGGCCGAGATATTCGCCGCTGACATCGTCGAACAGCTTGACCGCCGCGCCTTCGGGCAGGCGCATGACGTTGAGCAGATAATGCGCCTGATTGCCTTCGATGCGCAGCGCTCCGCCCGTGGCAAGCGGCTGATCGGTGAACAGGCGCGGGGCAGAGCGCGGCGGCCAGGCAGGGGTTGCGGTCATGCCCTACCGACTAGCCCGCACGCGCGCCTGCGTCTAGCGCGCCCCGTCGCCTATCAAGGTAAAGGGCGCCCAGGCATTGGGATGGGCGAGCGTGTCGCTGTCCGAATCCTGACTGGCGTCGTTGCGGATCTCGCGCATCGCCAGGGCAAAGGCTTCCGCGCGGGAGAGGGCAGGGTTGTCGCGCGCGATCTCGATCGTGCGCACCGTCATCTTCGCGGCCACATCGTCGCGCACCGGCCAGTGCGAAGCGAGCAGGTTGCGCGCCCCCGCATAGAAGAACGCGCGCGCCAGCCCCGACAGGCCGGGCGCGCCTTCCGATCCGTCACCCGCCGCCGTGTTGCAGGCCGAGAGGATAACCCAATCGGCATCGAGCTTCAGCCCCGCGACCTCGGAGGCCGTCAGCAGCCCGTCATCGACTTCGCTGGCGGCATCGGGCGGGGTGAACACCAGCCCGGGTTCGGCCGCGCCCTGGATCTCGCCGGCCATCAGCCCATGCGTCGCCAGCGCCACGATGCGGGCGTCGGACAACTTTGCCTTGCGGACATTGGTTTCAGTCGCCTGCTGTCCGGTGATCACGCTGGCGGGCTCTGCCCCCAATGCGGTGCGCATAGCCGCCAGCTCCTGCGCCGTGCCCGGCAGCCGCGCCATCGACTTGAGTGCTGCGATATTGGCAATGCCGCCTCCCGAGCGGGTGGTGCCCGGCAGGAACGCCTGCGCGGCGGCGAGACCCTGTGGCCGCGCCCGGCGGGGATCGCGGCCCTGGCCCTTGACGAACGCACCGCGTCCCGCGCTGCCGCGCTGTACCGCCTGGCCGTCGAGTGCCGGATCGCCAAAGCCCATGAACGGCTGGCGCGTGGCCGCCCGGTTTGTCGCGGCCGTCGCGCGCTTGTCGCGCAGGAACTTGAGCGATTGCAGCGACGGTATCTGGATCAGCGCATGCGCATCGGCAAACCATCGGGTTGCGCGCAGATTGGCGGGGTCACCGTCCGCGCCTTCGGGCTTTTCGGTGACCAGCATGCCGAAGGGCAGCGACGAGAGCGGACCACCTGCGGCAATGAACAGGTGGCGCTTGCCCCTGATCGTCTCCGCCACCGGGGCGATGAGCGCCTCATAGAGCGCAAAGGCGGTGCCCCGATCGAAGGGATAGGCGCCGTCACCCTCGTTCGACCATTGCGCATCCTCGACCGCATCGACGTTCACGTTCGCGCCGACATCCCATAGCAGCCGGCGAACCTTGGCAGCGATCTCGGCGCTGTCCGCATCCGCCTTGTGCCAGACCGTGCCCGCCGCGCTGACCGCAAAGATATGCGTTCCCTTGTCGCTGGGCACGATGAGCAGCGCCGCCTCATCGGTGCCCAGCAGCTGCTCGGCCTGGGTTTCGGACAGCGGCTCGGGCCGCACCAGCGCGAAATATTGCGGAAACTGCTGGCGAAGGGTCTGATCGATCGCGGCGATGCGATCGACCATGAACTTGCGGCCTGCCAGCAGGTTGGTGCGCAATTCTGCCGCGCCCGGTGCGGTACTGGCCAGCGCCTCGTTATATTTACGGGCATTCTCGGTCCAGCCGCTGGCCAGCATCTCGCGTTCGCGCACCAGATCGCCCAGCGCGGGATCGATGCTATCGGCCAAGCCGCGCGCAGCCATGCGCGCGATGGCGTCATTGGCGCCGCCCGCAATGGCGCCTTGCAGCGCGGCAAAGGCCTCGCCGCGGATCGTCGCAAGGTCCTGGCTGCGGGCGAGCCACATCGCATCGACCGCCCGGCTGTAATAGTCGGCCAGATTGGCGCGGTCGCGCGTGCTCTGCGCTTCTCCGCCCAGGCCATTGTCGGCGGCACCGATGCGCTCGGCGAGTCCCTGGAGCAGCATCCGGGCGGGGGTCAGACGATCGGTGCCGGCAGCGCTGTTGGCAATCCGGGCGCGGGTCAGGATCGAAAGCGTGTCGAGGCTGTTGGGATGGGAAAGGCCGAAGGCCGCGATCTGGCTTTGCGACAGATCGGTATAGATCGCATCTGCGGCCGCATAATCGTCGCGCTGGGCATAGACCAGCGCCAGCCGCGACTGCGCGGCAAAGCGCAGCGGGTGATCGCGGGGCAGGGTTTCGAACGGAAGGTCCACGACCTGGCGCAGATTGGCTTCGGCTTCTTTCGGGCGATCAAGCAGCAGCTGCGCTATGCCCAGATTGGTCCGGGCGAGGATGAGCAACTGGCTCTGCTGCGCCGATTGCGCGGCGCCCCGTTCCAGCACCGAAGCCAGAATGTCCGCAGCGCTGGCGAAATCGCCGCGCTGAAGCCTCATGTCGGCGATGTTGGCGCGGGTCTGCAGCACCGAGACGTGGTCGGGCCCCAAAGCCTTGGTCAGCGCATCGAGGCTTGCCTGATAGACCGCTTCGGCCTCGGCGTAACGCCGTTGCTGCACCAGCACCAGCGCGAGATTGACGGCCGTTCCCTGCCAGATCGGGTGCTGGCGCCCATAGCGTTCGAGCGCGAGCGCCTGGGTCTCGAGCAGCAGCGCTTCCGCTTCGGTATACTGCCCGCGATAGATCTGGATCAGCGCCAGGTTGTTGCGGTTGGACAGCGTCTCGGAATGATCGCGGCCCAGTTGCGCGAGCTGATGCGGATAGATTTCCTCGGTCAGCGCTTCGGCCTCGGCATAGCGGCCCATGTTGGTGAGGAGCAGCGCGTGATTGGCAGCGACGTTGATCGCATCGCGATTGTCGACGCCGCGCACCTTGCGGATGTCGGCAAGCAAGGCCGCGCTGATCGGTTCTGCCTCGCTGTACCTCCCGGATGCCAGCAGCAGCGAGACCAGGGTGCCCGGAATGACATGGGCAAAGCTGTTGGTCGGCGGATAATGGCGTTTCACCACTTCGGTCGCGCGTTCCATGATGGCGGTGCCCTCGCGGAACTGTCCGGTATTGAGATAGACCGTGGCCAGCGAACGCGCGAGCGCCAGGCTGAGTTCGCTCGCTTCCCCCGGGTTGGTCAGCGATGCCTGATAGGCAGGCTTCAGATCGGCTTCGGCCTCTGCGAAACGCGCCAGCGCGATGCGGATATTGCCCAGGGCGACATTGGCGAGAAATGTCGAGGGGCTGTCCTGTCCTGCAGCTTCGCGCGCGCGCGACAGTGCCTCGCGGGCCAGGGGTTCCGCCCCTGCATAATCGCCGACGCGTTCGTAGGTGACCGAGAGCATGGCCAGAATTTCGGTCGCCAGCGGATGGGTCTTGCCCAGGGCCGTCTCGACACGCGGCAAGGCATCGCGCAACAGGCCTCGCGCCGGCTCATACCGGCCCATCTCGATCTGGAGAGTGGCCAGCACCTTTTGCTGCAGCAAGGTATCGGGGTGATCCGGGCCGGGATTGCGTTTCAGGCTGTCGAGCAGCTCGGCCTGGACAGGAATGGCTTGGTCCCGGCGCGCCAGCCGGTAGAGCATGTCGACGAGATTGGCGGCCGCATCGCGGGTCGTCGGGTCGTCGATCCCCAGCTTGCCGCGGAAGCCGTCAAGGGCTGTACGATAGGCGGTGGCGGCCTGCTCGATCTGGCCTGCATTGAACAGCACCGCGCCCAGATTGGCCTCAGCCTTCAGCGTTTCGGGATGGTCGGCGCCGAGCTGCCCGGCGTAAAGCGTCAGCGCCCGGCGCATGATAGGTTCGGCATCGACTGGCTTGCCGGCAAACATCAGGTTTAGCGCATGGTCGTTCAGCGCGCGCGCCAGGACGAAACTGTCATCGCCCAGCGGCTCGGCCAGCGCCAAAACCCTGGCGGAGGCCTCGGCGGCACGCGCATAATCCTTGGCTGCAAAGGCCTCGGCGTCGATCGCGCGAAAGCGTTCGATCTCGGCCATGAGCGGATCGGTGTCGGGCGCATCGGCCGCGCTCTTGGCAGCCTGGCTCGCTGCCATGTCCGACTTGGCGGACTGGCTCTGCGCAGGGCCTGCAACAGCGAGCAATGCCGTCGCCGGAACAAAGGCCCAGCCAAGCCGGATCCAGGACCCGATCTTCAGCGATCTGGCGCGAAATGGCGGTTGGGATCGCATCGGAAACCCTCACGGCACCCGGCTGCGCGCGTTCGCGCGAGCAAGGTGTTGCGGTGCGACCCGAATGCGCCTGTTCTGCGCATTTTGGCGAAGCGACGCAAGGCTTCGTGTTCGGTGCTGGTGCGAGGTGCAAAATATAAGCCCGGGCGCGATGAGAAGGGGGGAGGATCGCGCGCCCGGGCTCATGTTTTTTAGGACGGCATTGGAGGGGGGGCTTGGTCTGCCGTCCTGAAGCAAAAACCCTCCGGCCCCTGTTAGGTTCCACCGAAAAAATGCAGTGAAGCGAATTTTTTTCGTAAGCGTCGGAGCGGGAGGGGCAAGACCTTGGTCAAGCGCCTTTTATGTTGTTCTGCAGCTTATCGCTGGCAGCGCACGACGCGCGCTTCAGGCACAAAAAAACGGGGCCCGAAGACCCCGTTTTCCTGAACTGATCGGACCAGAGCGGCCCGACGGCTCCTGATCGAAATCAGGGGCTGGTCGGGGTGTCGCTGTCCTGGTCAGCAGCGATCACGATACCGCCGATCACGGCAGCAGCAGCCACGACACCGATGATGATGCCGGTGCTGCCTTCGGCTTCGCTCTCGTCACCCGAAGCAGCCGAAACGCGTGCGACGCTGGTCTGGGCCAGCACAGGCGTTGCGGCGACGGCGAGTGCGGCAAGAGCTGCCACAGCAAAACGATTCTTCATTATAGCCTCCGTCACGTATTCAAAATTGCGTCTTAATCTATTGAAATCAAGACATTGCAACCCGTTGCGAAAAGAGTGTTTTACGAGCTCTTCCCGGCGCTCAATGCCCCACTAAGCCGAAAGTTCCATGCGTGCAAGCCGGTTTTCGGCCCAAATACGGGGCAAAAAGGCTTTTGTGGCAGGCTGTTGCAACCGGGCAACGAATAGTTTCGCCATGGTTAACCTATCGCAAATTTGACACCTAACGGTCGTTATCGCGCTGATAGCGACGAACGCCACCAACCCAGGTTTCCACGACCTTGGCGCTGCGCAATTCACCGGGCGTGCTGAGCAGCGGATCGACATCGAGCAGGATGAAATCCGCACGCATGCCGGGCATCAGCGTGCCGAACCGGTCTTCGGCGAACCCGGCATAGGCTGCGCCGCGCGTGAATGCGTCGATCGCTTCCGTCCTGCCAAGCCGCTCCTGGGGCTGCCAGCCCCCAAAAGGCTGGCCGTCGGCGCCTTCGCGGGTGATTGCGGCAGCCAGCCCGGCAAAGGGATCGGGCGATTCCACCGGCGTGTCCGAGCCGAAGGCGAGCGGCACGCCCGCCTGGCTCAGCGTCTTCCATGCATAGGCGCCCGCCAGCCGCGCCGGGCCCAGCCGAGCTTCGGCCATCAGCCGATCCGAAATCTGGTGCACCGGCTGCATCGAGGCGATGATACCGTTCTTGGCGAAGCGCGGAATATCCACGGGGTCGATGATCTGCGCATGCTCGATGCGCCAGCGGCGGTCGCCCTTGTAATCCTTGGCCAGTTCCTCGATCGCCGAGAGCGCCTGCGCATTTGCGCCATCGCCGATGGCATGCGCGGCGACCTGGAAATCATCCATCGCAGCGCGGCTCATCATGTTGAGCAATTGGGTGTCGTTGACGAACGCCAGGCCGCGCTGGCCGGGCATGTCGGCATAATCGGCCTTGAGCAGCGCCCCGCGCGAGCCGAGCGCGCCATCGAGATAGAGCTTCACGCCGTTGAGCCGCAGCCGGTCGTCATACAGCCAGGGGGTCGGGCGGGGGCCGCCGATCGCGACCATCGCCTCGATCCCGGCGGCATAGGACATGATGCGAACGCGCAACCGGCCTTCGTCCCCGGCGCGGCGATAGGCCTGCCAATCGTCGATCGTCGTGCCCATATCGGCGATGCCGGTAATGCCGAGTGCGAGCAGATGGTCCTGCGCCGCGATCAGCGCAGCATCGCGATCGACCGCGCGCGGTGGCGGCACTGACTTGCTGACCAGCGCCTCGGCGGCATCGACGAACACGCCCGCAGGCTTGCCGCCGATCCGCTCGACCCTGCCGCCCGCGGGATCCTTGACGTCGGGCTTGACGCCCGCGGCCTTCATCGCGGCGGTGTTCGCCCAGCCGGCATGGCCGTCGACCCTTTCGAGCCAGACCGGGCGATCGGGCACGACTGCGTCGAGATCGGCAGCGGTGGGAAAGCGGCCCAGACCCCATTTCTCCTGGTTCCATCCGCGCCCGATGATCCACGGGCGGCTGGGATTCTCGTCGGCATAGGCCTTGATCTTGGCGAGCGCCTCTTCGAGCGATTTCGTGCCCGACAGGTCGAGCGTCAGCAGCGAGAAGCCCAGCCCCATGACATGGCCATGCGCGTCGATGATGCCGGGCATCAGCGTGCGGCCATCGCCATCGAGCTTGTAGTCGAGCTTTTCGGGACGCTTGTCGCGGCGTTCGAGCAGCTGCTTCACCTTGCCGTCATTGTCGATGACCAGACCGGTGAAACTGACGACCTTGCCCTTGGCGTCTAGCGTCATGCCGTTGACATTGTCGATCAGCCCATCAGCCCAGACAGGCGAGGCGGCGCTGGCAAGCAGGGCGGCGGCGAGCGCGGCGGTGCGCGCGAACATCGGACGGCTCATTTGCGGGGAAGCCTGCGGATCAGCGCGCTGGTATCCTGGCGGCCCGCGCCCAGATGCTGCGCCTCGGCGAAGAACTGGTCGAGCAGCGCAGCGACGGGGATCGACGCGCCATTGTTGCGTGCCTCGTCGAGCGCGAGGCCCAGGTCCTTGCGCATCCAGTCGATGGCGAAGCCGAAATCGAAACTGTCCTCGGCCATGGTCTTCCAGCGATTGTCCATCTGCCAGCTCTGCGCTGCGCCGCCGGAAATCGCCTGGAACACCTTGTCGAGATCGAGCCGGCTCGCCTGGGCAAAGCGCATCGCCTCGCTGAGCCCGCCGAGCACGCCCGCGATGCAGATCTGGTTGACCATCTTGGTGGTCTGCCCGTCGCCGGGGCCGCCCACATGGACAATGCGGCTCGAATAGCTCTTGATGATCGGGCGCGCGGCATCGACCGCGTCCTTCTTGCCGCCGCACATGATGGCGAGCGTGCCGTTTTCCGCGCCTGCCTGGCCACCGGTCACGGGCGCATCGACGCACAGGATGTTCTTGGCGCGGCCTTCGACCGAAATCTGCCGCGCGATGGTGGCCGAGACGGTGGTGTGATCGATGAACAATGCGCCCTTGGGCAAGGTCGTGAATGCGCCCTGGCGGCCCATGATGACCTGCGCCAGGTCATCGTCATTGCCGACACAGGTGATGACCGCATCGACGCCTTCCGCCGCCTCGGCCGGGGTGGCTACGACGCGGGCCCTTTCCGCCAGATGCGGATGCGCCTGAAGCCAGGCCTGAACCTTGGCTGGAGTGCGATTGTAGAGCGCCAGGCTGTGCCCGTCATTGCCCAGATGACGCGCCATGGGCCCGCCCATCACGCCGATACCGATAAATGCTATATTTGCCATGGCGGTGCCTTAACGGATGTTTTCAATCCGCGCCATATCGGTTAGGGGCCGCAGCCGATATGACCAGCCCGACCGAACGCCTCACCCTGGATGATATCCGCGCCGCGCATGTCCGCATCGCAGGCTCGATCGTCCGTACGCCCACGCTTGTCAGCAAGACGCTGTCGGCGATTACCGGCGCGACGGTGTATCTCAAGTTCGAGAACCTGCAGTTCACCGCTGCCTACAAGGAGCGGGGCGCGCTCAATTTCCTCAGCCAGATGAGCGAGGAGGCCAAGGCCAAGGGCGTGATCGCCGCGTCGGCCGGCAACCATGCGCAGGGCCTGGCCTGGCACGGCACGCGCCTCGGCGTTCCCGTCACCATCGTGATGCCCAAGCCGACGCCGACCATCAAGGTGCAGCAGACCGAGGCCAATGGCGGCCGCGTGATCCTGTTCGGCGAGAAATATGACGATGCCTATGCGCATGCGCGCGAGCTGGAGAAGAGCGAAGGACTGACCTTCGTGCACCCGTTCGACGATCCGGTGATCGCTGCGGGCCAGGGGACGGTCGCGCTCGAGATGCTCGAGGATGCGCCCGAGATCGATCATTTCGTGATTCCGATCGGCGGGGGCGGGCTGTTCTCGGGCATGGGCACCGCCGCGCGCGCGCTCAAGCCCGGGATCAGGCTGACCGGCGTGCAGGCACAGCTCTATCCCAGCATGTACAATACGGTGAAGGGCACCCAATATCCGTGCGAGGGCGATACGCTGGCCGAGGGCATTGCCGTCAAGCAGCCCGGCGATTTCACCCGCGAGATCGTGCGTGCACTTGCCGATGACATCGTGCTGGTCAGCGAGCCTCAGCTCGAAACCGCTGTCAGCCTGTTGCTGCAGATCGAGAAGACGGTGGCCGAAGGGGCTGGGGCTGCAGGTCTCGCCGCGCTTCTGGCCGAACCCGATCGGTTCCGCGGCCAAACCGTTGGCGTGGTGCTGTGTGGCGGCAATATCGATACGCGGCTGCTCGCCAATGTGTTGCTGCGCGATCTGGCGCGCTCCGGCCGTCTGGCGCGGCTGCGCATTGCGCTACAGGATCGACCCGGCGCGCTGTTCAAGGTGATGCGCCAGTTCGATGCGCACCAGGTCAACATCATTGAAATCTATCACCAGCGTGTTTTCACCAACCTCCCCGCCAAAGGCCTGATCACCGATATCGAGTGCGAAGCGCGCGACCGCAGTCAGCTCGATGCGCTGGTCGCCTCGCTCAAGGCTAGCGGGTACGACGTTGGGCTGGTCGAGGTGGCCTGATACTGACCGATCGCGCGATCCTGTTCGTCATTCCCGCGAAAGCGGGAATCCCGCTATGTTCAGAGCTTGCCGCAAAACCGTCACCCTCGCCTTCGCGGGGGTGACGGTTTGGAAGCGAGGATGTCGCGGATGGGGCCTGCCACCGGTTCGGCAGAAACTGGCGCACGGAGCTAGCCGGACCAATTCCGATTCAGCATGAATCGTCCCTTATCCACAGTCCCCCCACGATTGACCGCCGATTTGACTCGACTTGGCGCGGCTTAACCAAGAAAGTTGGTTAACCGGCTTGGCTTGCGGAGCGCTTGGCGGGCATATCGTTTGCCGAGCCTGATCCGCATTACCAAGCCATTTGCACAAGGACCGTCTGCCACGTGAGCGCACCGGCACGTTTTCCCCGTTTCTTCGTGACCAACCCTGGCCCGTGCCCTTATCTGCCGGGCAAGAGCGAGCGCAAGGTGTTCACCGAACTGAGCGGGCCTCATGCTGACGAACTCAACGACGCATTGAGCCGCATCGGGTTCCGTCGCAGCCAGAACGTTGCCTATCGCCCTAGCTGCCTCGATTGCCGCGCCTGCGTGTCGGTGCGCGTGGTGGCTGACCAGTTCGTGCCCTCGGCCAACCAGCGCAAACTGCTCAAGCGCAACCGTGATCTCATCGTCTCCGCCTGCAAGCCCTGGTCGACGCAGGAACAGTACGATCTGCTGCGCCGCTACCTCAAGACGCGGCATCCCGGCGGCGGCATGTCCGACATGGACGACATGGATTATGCCGACATGGTCGAACACACCCCGGTGCGCAGCTATGTCATCGAATATCGCGAGCCCAACCCGGACGGTAGCGCGGGCAAGCTGGTCGGCGCCTGCCTGACCGATCAGCAGGGCGATGGCCTGTCGATGATCTACAGCTTCTACGAGCCCGATCACCCCACCCGGCGGGGCCTGGGCAATTACATCATCATGGACCATATCCAGCGCGCGGCGCGCGCCCGGCTGCCCTATGTGTATCTCGGCTATTGGGTAAAATCTTCGCCGCGGATGCAGTACAAGATCAAATATCAGCCGCTGGAACTGCTTGGCCCCGATGGCTGGCACGCTTTCGACCTTGAACGCGACGGTGCGGGCGCATAACGACTATTTCGATTTCGGGCGGGAACCTGCCCGCGCTGAAAGCATATCGAGTCGATGAGGCAGGGTGATCGCGGGCGTCTTGCGAGGGCGGGAACACTGGTCATGCTGGTCGCTGGCTGTGCATGGCACCATGTCGCGTGGGCGCAGCAGGCCGACGAAGCCTCGCAGGTTCCATCCGCTTCATCCGCTCCCTCCGGCACCGTCCTGCAGCCCGAAGACCCGCAGGTCGAGGACCCGCTGAACATCGACCCGCTCGCCCCGCTCGATCAACTGCCGGGAATGGAAGTCGAATGGCCAGAAGGCGGGGATATTCCGGCCTGGCCCGGCGAATTTGCGGCAGAAGACGTGCTTCCTGCGGAGACTCAGGCCGCCGACGCTTCGGACAGTTCGACCGGCGACGTTGTCGCGACCGATGCCGATGATGTCCGCGACGGTCTGGCGACTGCAGCACCCCCGGCGGAGACGGACGACGGCGCGCTGGCCGAGGATGCCGAGGGCGATCGCGCCGCCCGCCGCGCCGAACGGCAGGCCGAACGCGAGGCGCATCGGGCCGAACGCCAGGCGCTGCGCGAAATCGACGATGGCGACGTGCGCTATCGCGTCACCGTCAACTTCCTGCCGACCGAAGATCTGGCCGAGCTGGACCAGGATGCGTTCCGCAACCGCTTCCAGGCGCTGTCGACGCTTGAGCGGCTTTCGGATGACGATGCCAATCTCGCGCAGGTCAATCGGCGTGCCCGCGACGACAATGATCTGATCGACACGATGCTGCGCGTCTATGGCTTCTATGATGGCGAGGTGCGCAATTCGGTCGCCAGGATTCCGGATCAGGACCGCGTGCAACTGACGTTCGATGTCAATCCCGGGCCGATCTATCGGTTGAGCGCGATCGACCTGGCCGGGCTCGATGCCGTGGGCGTCGATGTGCCTGCTGCGCGTGCGGCCTTCGGCATGAAGGTCGGCGACGCTGCCAATGCCGACCGGATCGTAGCCGGTCGGCTGGCGGTGCTGACCCGGCTGCTCGAAACCGGCTTCCCTTTTGCGCAGACCGGCGAGCCCGATCTGCTGATCGATCACGAGGCGCGCAGCGGGGCGCTGACCGTGCCGGTGACACCCGGCGGCCAGTACCGGTTCGGCGGCGTCATCGCCAAGGATGACGGCCTGTTCGGATCCCGGCATCTCGAGCGGATCGCCCGGTTCGATCGCGGCGATATCTTCCAGGCGTCGGAGATGGACGATCTGCGCCGGGCGATCCTGGCGACAGGTCTGGTCTCGACCGCGACGCTCACCCCGGTCGCCGCGACCGATCCGGTGGGCAACGACCCGGGCACAGTGGACGTCCAGGTCGAAACCGTCGCCGCCCCCTTGCGCACCATCGCAGGCGAGGTCGGCTATGGCACGGGCGAAGGCTATCGCGCCGAAGTCAGCTGGGAACATCGCAACTTCTTCCCCCCCGAGGGCCTGGTGCGCGCGCGTGCGGTCGGCGGAACGCAGGAACAGCTGATCAACTTGGTCTATCGCCGCAACAATTTCCTGAAGCGCGACCGCGTGCTGACGGCGCAGGTGCTGGCCAGCAATATCGACCGCGATGCGTTCCAGGCGCGGACCTTCCTGGTGGCCGCCTCGATCGAGCGGCAGACCAATCTCATCTTCCAGAAGAAATGGACCTGGTCGCTCGGGGCGGAACTGGTTCTGTCCGACGAGCGCGACAGCCGTGCGCGGATCGTCGGAGGCGCAAGGCGCACCTTCTTCATCGCCGCGCTTCCCACCGCGCTGACCTATGACGGCACGGACAGCCTGCTCGATCCGACCCGGGGATTCCGGTTGGGCGGACGGCTGTCACCCGAATATTCGCTGCAATCGGGCAGCAAGGGCTATGTTCGGATACAGATCGACGGCAGCTATTACCAGCCGGTATCGGACAGGATCGTGATGGCAGGGCGCGTGCGGTTGGGCAGCATCGTCGGCGCCAACCGTTTCGACATCGCACCATCGCGGCGCTTTTATGCGGGTGGCGGCGGATCGGTGCGCGGCTATGGCTTCCAGGCCATCGGGCCGCGTGATGGCAACAACGACCCTATCGGCGGCAACGGCCTGGCTGAAGTGTCGATCGAGGCGCGCGTGCGCTTCGGAGATTTCGGGGTGGTGCCATTCTTCGACGCGGGCAATGTCTATGCCGGCAGCACCCCCGATTTCAGCGGCATCCGCTATGGTGCAGGTATCGGTGTACGCTATTACAGCAGCTTCGGTCCGCTGCGGCTCGATGTCGGGACCCCGCTCAACCCCCAGCCGGGCGATAGTCGGATCGGGGTGTATATCTCGCTCGGACAAGCCTTCTGATGGCGGACGAGGCCATTCCAACCCCGGTTGAGCAGGCGGCGCCGCAGGCCAGCCCGGTGCGCTGGCTGCGCGGTCTGATGATCGGCTTGGTCGTTCTCGCTGGGCTTGTCGCCGCATTGCTGTTCGGGCTGGACAGCGGGCCAGGGCGCCGTTTCGTGGCAGAGCAGATTGCCGGCTATCAGCTCAAGTCCGGCCTGTCGCTCCGCGTGGCCCGGATCGACGGGTCGATCTATGGCAAGGCCGTGCTACGCGGGGTCGAGCTGCGCGACACGAAACGGATCTTCTTCACCGCATCGACGGTCGATCTCGATTGGCGACCCTTCAGGTTCCTGAGCAATCGGCTGGATATCCGCGATCTCGTTATCCGGCGCGGCGAGTTGCGCAGCCTGCCCGAGCTCAATCCGGGCGATCCCGACGATCCTCTGCTCCCGGCCTTCGACATCCGCATCGACCGGCTGCGCGCGGACGGTCTGGTGATCCGCGAGGGCATTGCCGGGCCGCGCCGCGTCGCCAATCTGGCGGGGCGGGTCGATATCCGGTCGGGCCGGGTGCTGGTCGATGCGCGCGCGTCGCTCGCCGACGGCACCGATCGGCTGGCGGTAAAGATCGACGCGATGCCCGATCAGAACCGGCTGCAGATCGACGGTGGTGTCCGTGCGCCCGCCAACGGCGCCATTGCGGCACTGGCCGGGCTGAAGCAGGACATGGCCGCCTCGATCAAGGGGCAGGGCGACTGGGATTTCTGGCAGGGCAGGCTGCTTGCCAGGCTGGGCAACCGCGAACTCAGCGCGCTCGACATCAACCAGCGCGAAGGCGAGGTGCGGATCCGGGGCTTTGTCCGGCCCGAACCGCTGATCGGCAGCAGCTTCGCGCGCGCGCTTGGTCCTGCGGTCGGTGTCGTGGCGCGCGGCACGCTCGATGCGCGGGTGCTCTCGGGCATGATCGCGCTCGCGGGGCAGGCGGGCACGGCCAATGCGAAGGGCGCGATCGATCTGGGCGAAAACCGGTTCGACAATGTCGAGCTTCTTGCCGCACTGTCGCGTCCCGGGCTGCTCGCCGATGGCCTGGAGGCGCGGAACCTGCGCGCGACGGTGACCCTGAACGGCCCCTTCGGCGATCTCGAGGCGCCTTATAGTCTGTCGGCGGATCGCGTGGCGCTCGCCGGCGTCAGCGCCGAGCGACTGCTGGCGCAAGGCACTTTGACCCGGCAGGGAAGGGACTTCACCATGCCGGTCAAGCTCAGCGCCACACGCGTCGTCACCGGCAATGCCTATGGCGACCGGCTGGCCAATGGACTGACCGGCCAGGGCATCGTGCGCCTGCGCGACGGCGTGCTCAGCAGCGATCCGATCCGGCTCGCCAGCAAGAGCCTGGTCGCGCTGGTACAGCTTTCGGGCAGCAGCCAGCGCGGGCGCTATCTCGCAGTCGTCGATGCGCGGCTCCCCGCCTTCGGGGTCGAGAATGTCGGCGATGCCGATATCGATGCCAATGTGCGCGTCGCTTTCGGTGGCGGTGCAGCCTGGGATGTGCTCGGCGATGTGCGCGTGCTGCTGCGCCGCGTGGTCAACGAGACGGTGGTGACGTTGATCGGGCCGTCGCCGCGCTTTGCCAGCAAGTTCAGCTACGGCGCAGGCCAGCCCTTCGTGTTACGCGATGCGAGCCTGGCGGCGCAGAAGCTGGCGCTGATCGGCGGCGGACGGGTCGAACCGGATGGCCGCATCGTCCTGCGCGCCAGCGGCCGTCACCGCGATTACGGTCCGCTCGATGTGAGCGCGGATTCGATCCGGGGCGACACGCGCGCGGTGCTCATGCTCGACGATCCGCTGCCTGCGCTGGGCGTGCGGGACCTTCGGCTCGCGCTCGGCACCGTTCCCGATGGGTTTTCGGTCGACGTGACCGGCCAGTCGACGCTGGGGCCGCTCGAGGGCGCGACGCGCATCTTTGCGCGCGAAGCTGGGCGGACGCTGATCGAGATCGAGCGGTTCACGGTGTCGCAGGCGCTTTTCGCGGGCAATATCTACGCCACCAAGGCCGGGCTTGAAGGTGCGCTCAATGTCCGTGGCGGGGGCATTACCGGCGATGTCACGCTGGATCCGCGCAGCGGCGGGCAGGGCGTAAAGGCCATGCTCGACCTTGCCAATGCGCGCTTCGACGGCGAGGTGCCGATCACGATCAACCGCGGAGCGGCGGAAATCGACGCGCTGATCGCCGAGGGACGCAATACCATCACCGGCAGCGTGCGCGCGCAGGGCATCGGTCGCGGACCCCTGTTCATCGGAAGGCTCGCGGCCAATGCCAATCTCGTCAACGGTGAGGGACGCGTGACCGCTTCGCTCGCCGGGCGGCGCGGCAGCAATTTCGACCTGCAAACCAGCGCGCAGATTGCCAGCGACACGATCACGCTGGCGGGCAATGGCAGCTATGGCAACCGCCGGTTGCGACTGGTACGGCCGGCGCGGCTCAGCAAGCTGGACGATGGCGGCTGGCGACTGGCCCCGGCGGTGCTGCGCGTCGGACGCGGGCGGCTGGGCCTGCAGGGCCGCTTCGGCGGCGGGCTGACCGATATGAGCGCGCAGTTCAACACAGTCCCGCTGGCGCTGTTCGATGTCGCAGTGCGAGAACTCGGCTTCGGCGGCAATGCCTCGGGCACGCTCAGCTATCGTCAGGCCGAAGGCGGTGTGCCGACGGGCAAGGCAAGCCTGAAGTTCGACAATCTCACCCGGACCGGCTTGATCGCCAGCTCGCGCCCGGTCGATATCGCGGTGAACCTCGCGCTGACGGTCGACGCACTGGCCGTGCGCGCGGTAATCGCCGAACAGGACAAGACCGTCGGGCGCGCACAGGCGCGGATCGGCAGCCTGCCGCAGGGGTTCGACCTGCTCGGGCGGCTGCGGCGCGGGACGCTCGCCGGGCAATTGCGCTTCAACGGCCCTGCGGACTCGCTTTGGCGGCTGCTCGGTATCGAGGCGTTCGACGTCACAGGCCAGGTCGGTGTCGCGGCGAACCTTTCGGGCAGCCTGATGGACCCCAGCATCAATGGCGTGCTGGCAACTCGCACCGCGCGCCTGGAAAGCACGCTGTCGGGCACGGTCATCAGCGACATCGCCTCGCGCGGCCAGTTCAACGGATCGCGGCTGACGCTGACCAGCTTCAGCGGCAAGGCGGGATCGAACGGCACGGTCAGCGGATCGGGCTATGTCGATTATGGCGGCCTGTTCGCGTCGCCCTCGCGCGGTGTCGCGGTCGAGATTCGGGCAACGGCGAAGAACGCGCAGCTGGTCAACCGCGACGATTTCGGCGCGACGGTCACGGGGCCGCTGACCATCTCGTCCGATGGCACATCCGGTACGCTGGGCGGCGATGTCGTACTCAATCGCGGACGTTTCCGGCTCGGCCAGTTCAATGCGGCCGAAGCGCTTCCGGTCATCAACGTGCGCGAGATCAACCGCCGCGCCGACGAGGCGCCGCGCCGCGTGCGACCGGCGGTCTGGCGCTATGACGTCAAGGCACGCGCACCCAACCAGTTCACCGTAACGGGCCTTGGCATCAACAGCGAGTGGGGCGCGAATGTGACGCTCACCGGCACGGTCGATGCGCCGCGCATCACCGGTCAGGCGGACCTGATCCGCGGCGAATATGAATTTGCCGGCCGCGATTTCGAGCTGGTCCGAGGGCGCATCAACTTTCGCGGGGAATCGCCGCCAAACCCGGCGCTCGATATCGCGGCGTCGGCAAACCTTACCGACCTCAACGCAACGATCAACGTGCGCGGCACGGGCCTTGCGCCCGAGATCAGCTTCACCAGCACGCCTGCGCTGCCCGAGGACGAGCTGCTCGCACGGCTTCTGTTCGGGTCGTCGATCACCGATATTTCCGCGCCTGAAGCGGTGCAGCTGGCTGCAGCGCTCGCTTCGCTGCGCGGTGGCGGCGGGCTCGACCCGATCAACGCGCTGCGCGGGGCGATAGGGCTCGACCGGCTGCGGATCGTCGAGGGCAACCAGACGCTGGGTCAGGGCACCAGCATCGCAGCCGGCAAGTACATCACGCGCAACACGTATGTGGAGATCGTCACCGACGGACGCGGCTATTCCGCGACGCAGGTCGAGTTCCAGATCACGCGCTGGCTGTCGCTGCTCTCGTCGATCTCGACCATCGGCAGGCAGAGCGCGAACGTGCGGATTTCGAAGGATTATTGAGGGTTGCGAATTATCCCTGGACACCGCCGCTCAGTCTGAGCCTGTCGAAGGCTACGCGCTTTGATTGCGGCCCCAAGCTGCATCTTGCACCAGACAACGCTGCAATCCAGAAGGCACGGACCGTGTCCAGTCTTGGCCTGAAAGGGACTTTTTGCGAAGGGGTTACGCGGGGCCTTCGACAAGCTCAGGCTGAGCGGAGGTGGTTGTGGACGGAATGAATCGGGGAGGAACCACATTGTGCGGACGATCAAATGGAGCGGAGCGGCGCTCGGTCTGGCCGCGCTCGGCCTGTCGCTGGGCGTTGGCTCGCAGGTGTCGGCCATGCTGAGCGCCGACACGCCGATCATGCAATGGCCCGATCTGCTCGATCAGCCTCGGCCCGCGCCGGACCGCACCATCGCCTATGGCAAGGACCCGCTGCAGCTGGTCGATCTGTGGCTGCCCGAGGGGAAGGGGCCGCATCCGGTCGTGGTGATGATCCATGGCGGCTGCTGGCAGACGGAGATCGCGACGCGCGACATCATGAACTATATCGCCGACGATCTGCGCAAGCATGGCATTGCCGTGTGGAACATCGAATATCGCGGTGTCGATCGCGGCGGCGGCTATCCCGGCACATATCTGGATGTCGGCGCGGCGGCGGACCTGCTGGGCGCGCAGGCCAAGGCGCTCAACCTCGACCTCGCGCACACCATCGCCATTGGCCATTCGGCGGGTGGGCATCTCGCCTTGTGGCTGGCCGCCCGCCAGGCGCTGCCCGAGGGCGAGCCGCTTCGTGGGGCCGCCCCGCTGCGGATCGATACCGCGATCAGCCAGGCGGGCATTGCCGATCTGCGCGCCGCGATGCAGCGCACCGGCCATGCCTGCGGCACCGAGGCACCGACGAAGATGGCAGGCGACAGGTTCGCGCTGACCTCGCCGCCCGAAATGCCAGTGAGCAAGGCGCAGCAAATCCAGTTCCACACCGACAAGGACCGCATCGCGCCGCCCGCCTATGCCGAGGCCTATGCGGCGGACATGAAGAAGCGCGGCATCGCGGTCGAAAACCACGTTCACGGGCCCGAGGGCCATGTCGAGCTGATCGCGCCGACCAGCCGCAGCTGGGCTGCGCAAAAGGCACGGATCAAGCAGTTGCTGGGGCGCTGACCATGACCGATTTCCCTTCGCTCGCCGAGGCCGAAGCCCGCGACGCCGCCGATCCCTTGGCCGGTTGGCGCGATCGCTTCACGCTGCCTGAAGGCGTGATCTATCTCGACGGCAATTCGCTCGGCGCGCTGCCGGTGGCAACGCGCGCGCTGATGCACGATGCGGTCGATCGGCAATGGGGAGAGGGGCTGATCCGCAGCTGGAACGATGCCGACTGGATCGGCGCGCCGCGCAGGATCGGCGACAAGATCGCGGCGCTGATCGGCGCGGGGCCGGGAGAGGTGATCGCCTGCGATTCGGTGACGGTGAACCTGTACAAGCTGATGGGCGCGATCCTCGCGGCGCGGCCCGGGCAGGGCAGGACGATCCTTACCGAGAGCGGAAACTTCCCCACCGACCTGCATGTTGCTGCGGGAATTGCTGCGCAGCATGGCCTGGTGCTCGATGCCTGCACGCGGGAAGAGATCAGTCAGAAAATCGGGCCGGATGTCGCGCTGATTGTGCTGACGCATGTGCATTACAAGACCGGCGAGCGCTTCGACATGGCCGCGATCCAGGCCCTTGCCGATGCGCATGGAGTCCCGCTGATCTGGGACCTGTCGCACAGCACCGGGGCGGTGCCGCTGAACCTTGCGGCCGATGCTGCGCGCTTTGCCGTGGGGTGCGGCTATAAATATCTCAATGGGGGTCCCGGCGCGCCCGCTTTCCTGTATGTCGCGGCCGAGGCGCTCGAGTTTCTCGGCTCGCCCATCCAGGGCTGGATGGGCCATGCCGCGCCGTTCGCGATGACCGACGATTATGCCCCCGCGCCGGGGATCGAGCGTTTCCTCGCGGGTACGCCGCCGATGCTTTCGCTGCTGGCGCTGGAAGCGGGGGTCGACCTCATGCTCGAGGCGGATCGCGATGCGCTGTGGACCAAATCGCAGGCGCTGTTCGATTTTCTGGGTCAGCTGATGGCGACGCGCTGCCCTGAACTTCAGCCGATCACCCCGGCGCGTGCCGATCTGCGCGGAAGCCATGCGAGCTTTGCGCACCCCAACGGCTGGCCGATCAACCGCGCGCTGATCGATGCGGGCGTCATCGGCGATTTCCGCGCGCCGGATGTGCTGCGGCTGGGCCTGACGCCGCTCTATCTCGGCTTTGCCGATATCTGGCATGCCGTGGATCGGCTTGCCACCATCATGGGTGAGGGGCGCTGGCAGCGCAGCGAATATAGTGCGCCGACCCGCGTGACCTGATCGCATCCTGGCGCGCGCCAGCACGTTGACCGGTAACGGCCGGAAACAGACAGGAGAGAGACATGCAGCGGCTTCTGGCCTGCCTCGACGTTTCGCATTATTCGCAGACCGTGTGCGAGCACGCCGCCTGGGCGGCGCAGCGGCTGGGCGCGTCGGTGGAATTGCTCCACGTCATCCAGCGCAATGATGCGCGCGCCGAGCTCGATGGGGCAGGGCTGGCGACGAAGCCGGGTCTGCTCGACGAGGTAATGGCGCTGAAGGCGGCGGAGGGGCGGCTCGCCGAGCGCCAGGGGCATTTGCTGCTGGAGGCCGCCGTGGACCAGTTGCGCGCGGGCGGGGTCACCGATGTCGAGCTCAGCTTGCGCGAAGGCGGGATTGTCGAGACGATAGCCGAGCGCGAGGCCTTCAGCGACATGACCATCATCGGCAAGCGCGGCGCGCAAGCGGATTTCGCCAAGGGACATCTGGGCAGCAAGGTCGAGCGCGTCATCCGCCAGAGCCGCAAGCCGGTGCTGGTCGCCACCCGCGTGTTCAAGGCGCCGCAGCGCATCGCCATCGCGTTCGATGGCGGACCCTCGAGCCGGAAGGCGCTCGAATATGCCTCGACGTCGATGCTGTTCGGGGGGCTCGATATCGATATCGTGCTGGTCGGTGGCTATACCGACAGCAACGCCGCGCATATCGACTGGGCGCAGACCCAGTTCACCGGACGCGCGGGCGTCAAGGCGGTGCAGCGCGAGGGCAATCCAGATGCGGTGCTGCCGCAGGTCATCCGCGAGCGGGGCATCGATCTTCTGGTCATGGGGGCATACGGCCACAGCCCGTTGCGCAACATGCTGGTCGGCAGCACGACGACACAGATGATCCGCGCGGGGCAGACATCGGTGCTGCTGTTCAGGTGATCGGTCTGGCTGATCTCCCGTCATTCCCGCGAACGCGGGAATCCCGCTTTTTCGGGCGCTTGGCGGTCTAAGCGGGACCCCCGCCTTCGCGGGGGTGACGGAGGGTGGAATGCCGGTGCGTTACTCCAGATAGAGCCCCTGCAGCCGCGCGATATCGACTTTCGTGACGCCGATCGTCGCCAGATAGCCCTCGACGCCGCCATAATCGCGGTCGAGCACCTCGAAGAACTGCGCCAGGTGCGACTTGCCCGAAGCGGAGTAGAGCGGCTCGGCCTTGACCCCGCCGGGCTTTTTCGCGGCGGCGGCATAATATTGCACGATCGGGTTGGTCGGATAATCGGCCGGATCGAGCGGCGGCATCTCGTTCTGCGGGCGGCGCAGCTGGGTGGAGAGGTGATAGTCCGCCAGGATCGTCTCGCGGTCGACGCCGAGCGCGCTCAGGATCAGCGCCGAGGCGATGCCGGTGCGGTCCTGCCCGGCGGAACAGTGGTACATCACCGCGCCGTCATCGGCGAGCAGCCGCTTGAACAAGGAGCGATATTGCGGGGCGAGCAGCTTTTCCATGCCGGTATAGACATATTCGCCCTTCATGCTGCCCATGTTCGCCATTAGGGGTTTCAGCGAATAATCGTTGGAGACAAACAGCGCGCCGGTTCGGTCGTCGAGCTGGGTCGCGGCAACTTCGCGTTCCTCGAGCGAGCGCAGGTCGACGATGGTGCCGATATTCAGCCCGCCGAGCAGCGCATAGTCCTGATCGGTGAGCAGCGGCAGCGCGCCCGAGCGGAATATCTTGCCCCAGCGCACGGTCTTGCCGCCCGCAGCCTTGTAGCCGCCCAGATCGCGGAAGTTCGATCCCCTGGCGAGCGGCAGTTCGCGCTCTGCGGTCAGCGTCAGCGAGGCATCACCGCCATCGCGCAGCACCAGGAACTGGCGCTTGCTCGCTGGCATGGCGACGATCGCCTCGCCCTTGCGACTGGCCTTGACCACCGGCACGGCGGCTCCGGCGGCAACCGGCGTGTCGGTCACGATGATGTCGACCGGGTCGCTGTCGGTCCAGGTCACCTTGACCTTCTCGGCATCGATGCGGCTGACCGTCACGCTGTCGATGGCGAGCGCGGGCGCGGCGCTGGCGAACAGCGCGAGGGCGAAGGCGGTTTTCACACGCATGGCATTCTCTCCTGTCAGAAGCCGAAGCGGATGCCGGCGAGGTAACGCCTGCCGATCTGTTCCACCTCGGTCGGGCGGCCCTTGTTGCCAAGGAAGGCCGTATATTTGGCGTCGGTCAAGTTGTTGAGATCGGCAAACAGGCTGATGTTCGGGGTGATGTCATAGCGGATCGCGACATCGACATTGGTATAGCCGCCGCGGAACTCGTCGCCGGTCACGGTGCCGCCGGTGCCGATCGACAGCGTTTCCAGATAGTCGCTGCGCCACTGATAGCTGGCGCGCACCGAAAGCCCGTATTTTTCGTAGTAGAGCGACGCGTTGACGATCGTGTCCGAGGTGCCGGGGAAGCCGATATTGCGGCGCTGGTCGGTATCGAAGCTGCCCTCGAGCAAGGTCAGGTTGCCCTGGAAGCCGAAGCCGTCGAGCGGCGAGGGCAGGAAGGTGAACTGCTGCTGATAGTTGAACTCGACGCCATAGAGCTCGCCCGAATTGCCGTTGAAGCTGGAGGTCAGCAGATAGCGCGAGCGATCGACGCCATTGCTGTTGAACGTATCCGATCCGACGATCTGCGTGTTCGAGAACAGCACGTTGTCGACCCAGCGATGGAAGCCCGAAACCGCAATGATGCCCTGGCCCGGGATGTAATATTCGAGGCTCGCATCGACGCCCCACGTGTATTCGGGGCGCAGCGTCGGGTTGCCGCCGCTGATCGTGCCCGGGCTGTTGGTGTCGTTGATCGCAGAGCCCACGCGGATTTCGCCGAAGCTGGGGCGGGCGATTCCGCGCTGGCCCGCGATACGGAAGACGAGATTGTCGGTGACATCGAAGCGCGCGTTCACGCTGGGGAAGATATCGGTATAATCTTGCGGCGCCGAGAGCGGCACCAGCGTGCCGTTGGCGAGCCGCGCCTGACCCTGGTTCTGCAACCGGAAATGTTCGACGCGCGCACCGGCAATGACCTGGCCGCCCTCGAACACCCATTTGGCCATGCCATAGGCGGTCAGCGTCTTCTCGTTCAGCTGAAAGCGGTTTTCCGCAGGCACGTTGTTGGCGGGGTTGAATCGGCCCTGGCGCTGAAGAGTCGCGAAGATATTGTCGAGATCGGCGCGCATCCGCGTGTTGTCGACATAGTTGAACGTGAGCCCAAGCGGAAAGCCGGTGTCCCAGGGTTTGTTGGTGATATAGCTGGCGGGGTTGAAGCTGAGCCCCGTGCCTGCCAGCGCCTGGGGCGAAAGCAGCACCGCGTTCGAGGTCGCGAAGATGAAGCCGCCAATGTCGCGATCGGCATAGAGCAGGCCGCCGGTCAGCGTCACATCGCCCAGCTCCTTGGCGACATCGAGCTTCACCGTATAGCTGTCGGTAAACACGTCCTGCACGATCGGGATAACGAGTGCCGGCGAAGTGTTGGCGTTGATCAGCGTGGTCTGGTCGAAATTCGCCAGCGCCGGGCCGCGCACGAAGCTGCCCGCCGGCGCACCGGGCACGGTCTGGAAAAGCTTTACGATCGGCAGGTTCGGGCGGCTGAAATCATAAGTGACCGACGGCGAGGTCGCGGTGGCGGTGCTCGCCTGGACCAGCGGCAGATAGGTGGTGTTTTCGGTGCGGGTATAGTTCGCCGCGACATTCACCTTCCAGCCATTCTCCTCGTAGTCGCCGCCGATGGTGTTGATGAAGTTGCGGGTGCGATAGTTGCCGAGGTTGAACGAGCCACGGATCGGCACGCGGACCAGATCGCCGCCCGAAAGGTTGCGCGTGCCCGACAGTGCGCGGTCGAGCCGGATCTCGTACTGGTCGCGCTGCTCGTCGTCCTTGAACTCGGTATAGATGGTCCTGGCGTAGAGTTTCTGGCCTTCCTGTGGCGAATATTCGAACGCGGCGAACAGGCCGTTGTTCTCGCGCACAAGGCGGTACTGACGTATGTCGATCTCGGTGGGGCCGAACTGGGTGTCGGTGGGGCCGCTGGGCTCGTCATACAGGCCGACTTCACGATTGTCGGTCACCTGCTCGCGGCGATAGTGCGATGCGCCCGCGACCACGCCGAACGTGCCGTCGCTGTACGAGACGCGGAGCGAACCCTGGCGCTGGTCGCCTTCGCCGAGCTCCATGAAGCCATATCCGATATCGCCCTGGACGTGGAAACCGGTCTTGCCCTCGAGCGGCGAAAAGGTGCGCAGGTCGATATTGGCAACGATCGCCTCGGCCTGGATATTGGGGGTGAGCGACTTGTTGATCGCCAGCGCGCTGAGGATCACCGCAGGCACCGCGTCGAAGCGATAGGCGCGCGTGAGACCACCTTCGTCCGCGCCGATCATCGGCACGCCGTCGATGCTGACCGAGGTCCAGCGATTGGGCGCGCCGCGCACCTGGATATAGCGTTCCTGGCCCTGGTCGCGCTGCACCGCGACGGCGGGCAGGCGCGACAGCGCGGCGGCGCTGTTCTGGTCGGGGAAGCGGCCGACCGAGTCCGCTGCCGAGATGTCGATCAGATTGTCGGCATTGCGCTTCTGCGCGATCGATTCGCCCTGCGCGGTGATGATCGCGCCCTGAACGATGATCTCGCCATTGCCGTCCTTATCGTCCTCGGTGGTTTCCTGCGCCATGGCGGGCATGCCAGTCGCTGCCGCGGCAAAGGCCATGAGCGAGATCGATGTGCGCAGCAGCGCGGTGGCAGATGTTTTCAGAATCATGGCGCAACCCCCGTTGGTGTTCGGGGGCGCAGCTAGGGACGCGCGATGACGCCGCCATGGCGTCTTGATGACGAAATGGACGAACCTTAGTTACGATATGACTTGCTATCGTAACTAAGGTGTCACGTCTTTGTCGCCAAGACGGGCTCAGCTCTGCAACCTGCTCGCAACCATATCGTCTATCCCGTTGACCACCTTGGCAATTCCCTTCGGATTGGGGTGAATGCCATCGGGCAGCATCAACGCCTTGTCGGTGATCACGCCATCGAGGAAAAACGGATATAATCCCGCATTATACTGCTTCGCCAGCGCGGGATAGATCGGGTTGAACTTGCTCGCATAATCCTGGCCCAGATTCGGCGCGGCGACCATGCCGGTGAGCACAACCGGGATATCGCGCTTCTTCAGTTCGTCGAGCATCGCTTTCAGATTGCTCTGGGTCTGGTCGGGACTGATGCCGCGCAGCATGTCGTTGCCGCCCAGGCCCAGGATGACGAGATCGGGCTTGCGCGGCAGGCCGTCGAGCGCGAAGGCGAGGCGCTGCAGGCCGGCAGCGGTGGTATCGCCCGAGACCCCGGCATTGTGCACCTGCACGTTCAGACCCTTCGCGGCCAGCGCCTTTTCGAGCTGCGCGGGGAAGCTTTCGTCCTGCTGGACATTATATCCTGCATAGAGGCTGTCGCCGAAGGCCATAACCAGCCGGGTATCGGCATTGAGCGGATTGCGACCGGGCTTTTCGGCTCCAGTCTCCTGGCCCTTTTCGACCGGCGGCTTGGTCGTTTCGTCCGACGGCTGCGTGCAGGCCGCGGTGCAATGGACAAGCAACAAAGCCGCCCCATATAGAATGCTGTTCCGTCCCAAAGCGAAAGCCCTTTCATTTCATGCACGATACGCTCACGCGGCCGCAAATTGCCCCCCATATTGCTATCGCCGCCCGCAATGTCACCCTCTCGCTGGGCGAGGCAGGCCATCAGACGCAGATTTTGAAGGGCATCGATCTGGAAATTCCGCTGGGCCAGTCGGTGGCGCTGCTCGGGCCTTCGGGATCGGGCAAGTCCTCGCTGATGGCGATCCTCTCGGGGCTGGAGCGCGCGAGCGGTGGCGAGGTGCACGTGGCGGGGCTCGATTTCGGGCCGATGGACGAGGACGCTCTGGCGCGCGCGCGACGCGGGCGCATCGGCATCGTGCTCCAGGCCTTTCATTTGCTGCCGACGATGACCGCGCTGGAAAATGTCGCGGTGCCGCTCGAACTGGCGGGCCTATCCGATCCGTTCGGTACTGCGCAGCGCGAATTGGAGGCGGTGGGGCTTGGCCATCGCGTCACGCATTATCCCAGCCAGCTTTCGGGCGGCGAACAGCAGCGCGTCGCCATCGCGCGCGCCATGGCGCCGGGGCCGGAGATCATCTTCGCCGATGAACCGACGGGCAATCTTGACGGCGCGACCGGCGAGGCGATCATCGACCTCTTGTTCAGCCGCCAGCGCGCCAGCGGGGCGACATTGCTGATCATCACGCACGATCCCTCGCTCGCGACGCATTGCGACCGGGTGATCGAGATGCGCGACGGGTTGATCGTTGCGGATCGGGCAGGGGGTGCTGTGAAGTGAACTGGCACCCCCCTTCATCGTCAATGGCGCGAAAGCGGGAATCCTGCTATTGCGCGACGGTAAAGCGGGAATCCCGCTTTCGCGGGAATGACGGGAAAAGTGGAGCTTGCGCATGAGCTGGGCGCAAATCTGGCGCATTGCGCGGCGCGATCTTTCTGGGCGGTTTCGTGGTCTTCGCCTGCTCATCATCTGCCTTTTCCTCGGCGTTGCGACGCTAGCGACGATCGGCAGCCTTACCGCGTCGATCACCGGCGAGCTGTCGCAGCGCGGGCAGGTGATCCTCGGCGGCGATTTCGAGGTCACGATGTCGCAGCGCCTGGCAAGCGAGGCGGAGCTCGCCGCGTTCGAGCGCGAGGGCGTGCTGTCCGAGACTGTACGGATGCAGGCGATGGCGCAGCGCACCGCGCCGCGCGCGAGCGGCACCGGCCCCGATGCGATCCTCGCCGAGCTCAAGGGCGTCGATTACGATTACCCGCTTTATGGCACGCTGACGCTGCGATCGGGCAAATACGCGCCGCTCGACCCCGCCAGCACGGTGATCGGGGCGGGGCTGGCCGACCGGCTCGACCTCAAGCCCGGCGACAGGATCCGCTTCGGCGAGGCCGAATTCGCGATCAGCGGCATCATCCTCGACGAACCCGACAGGCTGGGCGAGGGCTTCACGCTCGGTCCGGTGGCGCTCGTTTCCGATCTCGGCATCCAGCGGACCGGGCTGATCCAGCCGGGCAGCATGTACGAAGCGAAATACCGCGTGAAGGTCGGCCCGCTCGCGGATCCGGCGCAGTCGATCGCGCGGCTGAAGGCGGAATTTCCCGAAGCCGGGCTGGAGCTGCGCGACCGCGATCGCGGCGCACCGGGCACCGCGCGCTTCATCGAGCGCATGGGCCAGTTCCTCTCGCTGGTCGGCCTTGCCGCGCTGGTGATCGCCGGGATCGGCGTCGGCAACGGCGTCGCCTCGTATCTCGCCACCAAGCGCCAGGGCATCGCGACGCTCAAGATCCTGGGCGCGGGCTCTGGCGATATCCTGCGCATCTATCTGGTACAGATTCTTGCGGTGTCGGCACTGGCGATCCTGGGCGGGCTGATCGCGGGCGCGCTGATCCCGCCGGCGATCATCGCCGCTGCGGGCGATGTGCTGCCCGTGAAGCCGGGCTTTGCGATCCATCCGCTGCCGCTGGCGGTGAGCGCCGCCTATGGCCTGCTGATCGCGTTCATCTTCGCGCTGCCGCCGCTGGCGCGCGCGCGGCATGTGCCGGCGGCGGGGCTGTTCCGATCGCTGGTCGAGGGCAATCGCTGGCCCGATCGCGCGACGATGATCGCGGTGGGCGTGGGCATTGCCGGTATCGTCACGCTGGCGCTGGTCACCGCGCGCGAGGCGATATTCTCCGCCTGGTTCATGGCGGCGGCGACGGGCGTGCTGCTGATGCTCGCCGGCATCGGCTGGGCGATCCGCTGGACCGCCTCGCGCCTGCCGCGGCCCAAGGCGCCGCTGCTGCGGCTCGCGCTTGCCAATCTGCACCGCCCCGGCGCGCAGACCGGGCAGCTGGTGGTGGCGCTGGGACTAGGGCTTACCCTTTTCGTCATCCTCGCCGGCATCCAGACCAGCCTCACCAACGAGATCACGCGCACCGTGCCCAAGGAGGCGCCGAACCTGTTCGTGCTCGATGTGCCGGTGGCGCGGGGGGACGAGTTCCGCAGGGTGGTCGAACAGGCCGCCCCCGGCGCGGCGGTCAACGCGGTGCCCTCGCTGCGCGGAACGGTGACCGGGTACAAGAATATCCGCGTTGCGGACCTCAAGGACATTCCCGAGAACGCCTGGGTGCTGCGCGGCGAGCGCGGGCTGACCTATGCCGAAACGCTACCGGAGGGAAGCGAACTGATCGAGGGCAAATGGTGGCCGAAAGGCTATGACGGACCGCCGCTCGTCTCGATCGACCGCGAGATGGCCAATGTCCTCGACCTCAAGGTCGGCGACAGCCTGACCGTCAGCCTGCTGGGGCGCGAGTTGACCGCGAAGATCGCCTCGCTGCGCCAGATCAACTGGGACACGATGGGCTTCAACTATGTGATGGTGTTCAGCCCCAATACTCTGCGCGATGCGCCGCACAACCTGGCCGCGACGGTCTCGCTCAAGGGCATGGCCGATGCGGACGTGAAGGAACGCGCGGTGAGCAAGGCGGTGCTCGCCGGGTTCGCCTCGAGCTCGGTGATCGAGGTGCGCGACGTGATCGGCCAGGTGACGACCATACTGACGCAGATCGCGACCGCCATCGCTGCCGCCGGGTCGATCGCGATCCTCTCGGGCATCGCGGTGCTGATCGGCGCGATCGCCGCCAGCCGCCAGGCGCGCATCTATGACAGCGTGATCCTGAAGACGCTGGGCGCGACGCGGCGGCAGATCTTGTCGGCGCAGGCGCTCGAATATGGTCTGCTCGCCGCGTTGCTGGCGCTGGTCGCGCTGGCGCTGGGGCTGACCGCGGCCTGGTATGTCATCACCCAGATCTTCAGCTTCAGCTGGGCACCCGACTGGCCGGTGGTGATGTTGACGCTGGCGGGGGGGGCGCTGCTGACCTTGGGGCTGGGGATTGCCGGATCGCTCCCGGTGCTGGCGGCACGGCCCGCACGCGCACTGCGTCAGCTGTGACCGGCGCGATGCGATAGTGCCAGCGCAACGGATAACGCGGATCGGGCGCGGCGCCGGTGCAGCTTGAATTGGCGCGCACCAGCCGCGAATAAAGCCGCGCGAACACAGCTGCGTACCAGCGGAACAGCGTGTCGGGCGGCGCGGTGCGGTCGCCCGCGCAGGCACGGTCGATGCTGAAGTTCCACGGGCCGGTGACGGTGAACGCGCCTGCGCCGACGAAGGTCCAGGCGTGGCGCTCGATGCTCCGCATCAGCAGCCGCGCGGCGATGGGGGCGGGGAGCCAGCGCAAGGCCAGGGCCGCAAAACGCGGGATGCGGTTGGCGATGATATAGTCTGCCGTGCCGACCGCCGCCTGTGCCGCGATGTCCTCCGCCGCCGCCGGATGCAGCATCACCAGCGCCTGGTGCAGCCGCAGTGCCTCGGCCTCGCATATCATCGCCTCGCCCGAGGGAAGCGCGTCGATCCCCGCCACCTCCAGGACCTCGCGCGCCGCCGCTGCGCCGATCGTGCCTTCCATCGCCCATGCCATTTGCAGCACGGCATTGGGGCCGATCAGCGCGCCGGCATGGGAGGGGAGGGCGCAACTACCCAGCCCTGCGCGCGAGGGAGCGTCAGCCACCTCACTCGCCCTTCGGCGCTTCGCTCAACTCTATCCGATCCCTTGCCCGCTCCTTCATCTGCGCGCGGACGGCGGCGCGGCGCTCGCTGGCGCGCGCGGCGCGGTCTGCCGCCGTTTCCCAATCGGATGCGGCCTGCTCCACGCCCACGCGCTTCTCGTCAAAATGGAAATCGACGCTCTTGGCGGTCTGCGGCCCCCAATAGCCCGCCTTGCCCAGATCATAGAAGGTTCGGCGAAAGCCTGCGCGAAGGAAGGCATAGAGGCAGCCGAGCAGATAGCGCCGCCGGAAGCCCGTGCCGCGCCAGGGATAATGGAACAGCGCCTTGCGCATATAAAAGCGGCGGTAATTGGCCATCACCCGATCGAGCAGCTCGCCGCGCTCCATCGCCGCGGGCTTCATGATCGGGGTGACGAAATTATACTTGCTGAAATCATGGACCTCGACCTTGTCCTTCAGCTCCTCGAACAGCGGCGTGAACGGCCAGGGCGTGTACATCGACCAGTTGGCGAGGTCCGGCTGCCAGTCCCAGGCCATGCGCCAGCTTTCCTCGAGCGTCTCGGCGGTCTCGTTCTCCAGCCCCACGATGAACTGCGCCTCGACGAAGATATCGGCCTCGCGCAGCAGGCGGATCGCGGTCTTGTTCTCCTCGACCTTGGTTTCCTTGTTGAACAGGTCGAGCCGCATCTGCGCCGCCGCCTCGGTGCCCAGGCTCACGTGCACGAGGCCCGCCGAGCGGTAGAAGCCCAGCAGCTCCTTGTCGCGATAGATATCGGTGACGCGGGTGTTGATGCCCCATTTTACCTTGTCGGGCAGGCCGCGATCGATCAGCTGCTGGCAGAACTCGATGAATTTCTTGCGGTTGATCGTCGGCTCCTCGTCGGCGAGGATGAAGAAGCCGACGCCGTGCTTCTCGTGCAGCTCCTGGATCTCGTCGACCACCAGCTTGGGATCGCGCACGCGGTAATCGCGCCAGAATTTCCATTGCGAGCAGAAGGAACAGGTGAACGGACAGCCGCGCGCCAGATTGGGGATGGCGACGCGCGTGCCGAGCGGGATATAGGTATATTGCTTCCAGTCGAGAATGTCCCAGTCGGGCTTGAGGCTGTCCATATCCTTGATCGTATCGGCCGCCTTGCTGGCGATGACCTGATCCCCCTCGCGCCAGGCGAGCCCGGCGATCGCAGCGCGATCCTGCGGCCAGCGGCCCTGCGCAATCGCGGTGAACAGCTCGACCGCGATATTCTCGCCCTCGCCGCGCACGATGACATCGATATGCGGCGCTTCCATCAGCACTTGGCGGTACATGAAGGTCGCATGCACCCCGCCCAGTACGCGCACCGCGTTCGGCACGGTAAGCGCGGCGATCTCCAGCACCCGCTCGGCGGCATAGATGCTGGGCGTGATCGCGGTGGTGCCGACAATATCGGGCTGCAGCGCCGCCATGCGCGCGGCGAGATCATCGTCCGACACCCCCTCGGTCATCGCGTCGATGAAATGGATGTCGTCAAACCCTGCGCGCCGCAGCGGCCCGGTCAGATACGCCACCCAGGCCGGCGGCCACGTCCCCGCAATCTCCGCCCCGCCCGAGCGATAATTGGGATGCACGAACAGGATACGCATGGGCCCCTCCGGAGACTCGGGGGTGATGCCCCGTCAGCGTCGCAGGATGGGGGAGGGAGGGGGGGGTGTTCATTGAGGTGGATCAAATTTTGGGGGAGATGGACAGTAAGTTTAAGATCCAAAGATTGGAAAGCTAACGCGGCCTTGTCACAAACAACCAATATTTGTATTTCACGTGGAGCGTGCAAGGACATTTGTATATCCGTAGGTAAGCTTACACCCCTCTAACCCCGGGATATACAATTCAAGCTGGAATGGGTTGGGCCTCCAGTGTTGCAGCAATAGCCTTACCGAAGATTGCTAGGAGATTGATATCTTCGTTGATCTGTCCGGGGCCGCTGGATCGCATAGCGTTTATTGAATGCGCGATTTGATTGCGTCTTTCAAAAAATTCCTCAATACGTTCAACAATACGTGCGTTTGCTTTGTTTGGTTCAAATTCGTTGACAAACAGCATTATTTCTGGATGTGATGATGCAAGCATGCAGATGTTTTTTAGTCCACTTATATTGAACAATCCATTAATCTCCTGAGGTCTCATGTTATTTTCGTTATGAATCAACTCGTCAAAAATATCTTGAGAAATGTCACCTTTGCAAAATTCGTAAACCTTGGTGAATCGTATGAGTAAATCTGTAAACATTCCCTCGCGGGAAATATTTGTAGATTGTGAGTCTAGCCGGGTGCGTGCCATTGCCTCTAATGTTCTTCGCCATGCAACTCCCGTAAGCTTGGGTGGCAAGCGTTCGAATGACCCGCAGGTATCCACTACATTTTTTGCATATGCGCGTGCTAATTGGCGAACGAATTCCTCGAAGGTGGCAGCCAAGAGAAGTACTGCGGCATTGGCTCCAGCGATACGGGCTCGTGGCTTCCCATGCGCCGGGTCTGCCGATGCATCGACCAGAATGCGAATCGCATCGAGTTCTTCCTCGTAATCTTCCAGTATTACGGAGAAAACGGTTGCCATGAAGTGTCACTCCACTGGATGGAGGATGCTCACCATGAGCGCGATGCGGTCTTTGACAGCCTGTGCGGTGTTCCCTTGGCCCGTAAGGACTGTCATCTGATCCTCGTCACCAAGTGCATCTTGAAGTCTTTGTTGAACGTGGTCCTTGGCTTCCCAGATTGCATGCCGGCGTTGCCATAGCACTTCGATAGCGACCATAGATGCATCGTAAAGGGCAGCAGAAACTCGCTCGCGCCCCCGGGCATCGGGGGGCAACCTGAATGGGCGACGATCAAAAAGTTCATAAAGGAAGGTGTAGCGCTCTCTAAACTCTTCTTCCAGTGCTAGTGCTTCCGCTTCTGAAATCCCGGTTCGCACCTCCATGGCTCGATCCAGCATGGCTTTCATTGATCCACGGATATTGGCGTCGTCTTTTAAGGCAAAGTACCTTAGTATGAGCTGGCAATCGGCCATTGTTGAGTATAGAGTATTTTTCTGTCTTTCTTCATTCTCATAATAGTCGTTCGGATCAGCTTCAATATAAGGGGGGATGTCAAATGTATCTGTAAAGGGAAGGAGGCGAGATAGCTGGACCAGGGTTTGGTTAAAATGCCCAGGATAGATAGCATTTCTTATTTCTTGTGCATTTAGTTTGGTTCCTCCCGTGTTGAGCCGATCAAATATGAATCGCCTAATATCGGTGGTGGATAGGCGTCCTGGTGCAGAGGGTTCGCTTTCTAAAAGGAGAACAATTGCTGAGAGCGTAGAGCGATCAAGGGCCCTCTTGATTCGCGGCGGGCAACGCAAGTATCTCAGTCCATTTAATGGTTTAAGAACCTCAAGCCCACTCAGGGCGAAGCCTCCCGCCATAAATTCTCTGACTGCATTAAGTCGTTGCTAGCCATCCATCACTTCATAACGGGCAGCGTCGCTTTCAAACAAAAATACTGGCGGAATGGGAATATTAAGAAGTAATGATTCAATAAGCCTAGATTTTTGCGGCACACTCCATCGGAGCCTCCTTTGATATTCTGGGCGCAGATTTAATACCTCGCCTTTATCGATTAGATCCTTAATTTGCGGAAGGAAAAAATTATTTGTCTGATATACTACACGAAACGCACTGTTTGCAAAAAATTGATCGGGGTCAACCCGGCCGGTATCCATTGGCTGCGCTAAGGCCAAATCCTCTTCGGCTTCGTCGCCGAGGTGCACAATTTCAAATTCATCATCCGCCATTTAGGACCTCCAACTTTTGGTATCATCTACTGAAATGCATCAGGAAGGTCAAAGGCCGTGAACTGTGCTGCTTCTGGAGTCAGCTGCTTAGCGGAGCTCAACATCGATTGAGAGGTTCTCGACAGGGTCAACAAATGATGTGATGATTAGAACCGTAGCGAACTGGCCGAAGCGTTGCAAAAAAAGCCGCCCCGGTCACCCGGGGCGGCTTTCTGATTTCCCAGCGGGAAGGGGCGTAAGGGTTACGCGGCCTTCTTGAAGCTGTCGACCGCGACGCTGACGCGGTTCGAGATCGGCTGGAACACGTCGCCGGCCAGCTTGATGAACGCTTCGCTGTTCTTCGAGGTCTGGGCGACGGCGGTGTCGAAGCTCTTCTTGACCAGCTTGGTCTGCAGCTCGATGAACTCGGTCGGCGACTTGACGGTGGTCATTTCCTTGAGCGCCGCGGTCAGCTCTTCAAAGCCCTTCTTGGCGTCTTCGGCATAGGCCTGGCCCATTTCCTGCGCGCCCTTGGCAGCGATCTTGCCCGATTCGACCAGGGCTTCGACATTGCCCTTGTTGAACTCGCTGGCCTGCGAAACCATTTCCGTGCCCTTTTCATAGGCAGTCTTGGCGCGGGTCGACATGTCGCCCATCAGGCTCTTCAGGCGCTCGGTCATGGCTTCGGCGGCCTTCTTGGTTTCGGTGGTGATGGTTTCTGCGGTGGTCATGATCTTCGTTTCCTTCTTGATTGCGGGTGCGGCGGCCTTGGCGGCGACCGGTGATGCGTTGACTGCGGACTTCTTGGGCGTGGTCTTGGGCTTTGCCGGTTTGGCGGCAGGCTTGGCCATCTTTGGTTCCGCGGCCTTGGCGACGGGCTTGGGAGCCTCTGCCTTGGCTGCGGGGACAGGCTTCGCCGCCACGGACGCCGGGGTTACGGCAGGTGCCGCAGCCGGGGCGACCTTCGGCGCGACCACGGGGTCGGCAGCCTTGGCAGTTTCGGCCTTGGGAGCCGCCGGAACGGCTTCCGCTTTCGCACTCGCGGCAGCGGCATAGGCCTTGCCGGCGTCCCCGACGGCGGGCTGTTTGCTTTGATCGGACATTGCGGTCTCACTCTCGTGCTGCTTCATGCTGCACTGCACAATAGTGATCGACCGGCTTGACGTCAAGGAAAATGTTGCACTGCACAAAAGGCGGGCGAGCGCAATAACCTGATGCCGATTTTATAGCGCAGCCCACAAGCCGCCGCAAGCGGGTCAGCGCGCCTTGACGTAGCGTCCCGGCGCATCCTCGATGGCTTTCAGCTTGCCCTTGCCGGGGATGCGCGCGCCCTTGGCCTTGACCGTCTTGGGAGCGTGCGCCTTGAGCCATTCGATCCAGTCGGGCCACCAGCTGCCCTTGGTTTCCTTCGCACCTGCGACGAAATGCTCGAGGCTGTTCGCGGGCGCGTCATTGGTCCAGTACTGGTATTTCTGCATCGAGGGCGGGTTGACCACGCCCGCGATATGGCCCGAGCCTGCAAGCACGAAGCGGGTGGGGCCGGACAGCGCCTCGTTCAGCCGCCACACGCTTTCCAGCGGCGCGATATGGTCCTCGCGCCCCGCCTGGATATAGGCCGGGGTCTGGATGAGCCTGAGGTCGATCGGCGTGCCGTCGATCACGATCGATCCGGGCTGGACCAGCCGGTTGTCGCGGTACAGGTCCTTCAGATACGACTTGTGCCACTTGGCGGGCAGGTTGGTGGTGTCGCCATTCCAGTGGAGCAGGTCGAACGGGGGGTAATCCTCGCCGAGCAGATAGTTGTTGATCACATAGTTCCAGATGAGGTCGCGCCCGCGCAGCAGGTTGAAGGTCGCGGCCATGTAGCGCCCGTCGAGATAGCCCGCGCTGCCGAGCTGCTCGATCAGCGCGAGTTGCTCGTCATCGACGAACAGGGTGAGGTCGCCTGCCTTTTCGAAATCGACCTGCGCGGTGAAGAAGGTGACCGATTTCACCCGCTCGGCCTCGCCGCGCTTCGCCAGCAGCGCCAGCGTCGCGGCGAGCGTGGTCCCCGCGACGCAATAGCCGATGGTGTGGACAGAGGGCACCTCGAGCAGGTCGCGCACGGTATCGATCGCCTCGATCTGCGCTTTCACATAATCGTCCCAGATCACCTCGGCCATGCTCTCGTCGGCGGACTTCCACGAGACCATGAACACGGTGATGCCCTGCTCCGTCGCCCATTTGACGAAGCTCTTCTGCGGGTTGAGATCGAGAATGTAGAAGCGGTTGATCCAGGGCGGGAAGATGACGAGCGGCGTCTCCACCACCTCGTCGGTCGCGGGCGCATATTGGATCAGCTGAAACAGCGGGCTTTCGTACACGACCTTGCCCGGCGTCACCGCGATGTTGCGGCCGAGCTCGAAGGCATTGGGGTCGGTATGCGTGAGCTGGCCCTTGCGCATGTCGGACAGCATATGGTCGAGGCCCTTCAACAGGTTCTCGCCCTTGCTCTCGACCATCTTTTCCATCACCAGCGGGTTGGTGAGCGCGAAATTGGCGGGGCTCGACGCGTCGATCATGCCCTTGAGCGCAAAGCGCAGCTTTTCCTTCTGCTTGGGCTCGAGCCCCTCGAGCCGGTCGGCGACGCGCAGCATCTGTTCGCTGACCATCAGATAGCTCTGCTGGATCAGCGCATAGACCGGATTGTCGTGCCACTGGCGCGCGGCGAAGCGGCGGTCGCTGCGCAGCTCGGGCACCTGCGCCGGCGTCGCGGGCGGGCCGCCTTCATGCTCGGCGATGAGGGCAGGGGGGGTGATCGCGCCGATAAAGCCCTGCCACAAGGTCATCCCGTCGCGCCACATATCGGCCTGGGCATCGAGCATCGCCTGCGGCATCGATCCCATCCAGGCGGGCAGCTTCGCCTGGAACGCTGCAGGGTCGGTGAGCTGGGGCAGATCCTTCTGCGCCATCTGCTGCGCCATGGTCGCGGCATGCTCCAGCATCATCTGCTGCGCGCGGCCGAACACCCAGGTCCAGTGCTGCATCTCTTCCAGCGTGGGCAGTCCCGGCGGGGTGAAGTCGTTCTCGGCGGACATGGGCGGCCTCTCGTTCTGGATGCTTTGCCTTGTCCTAGCAGCGCCGGGTTGCAAAGATAAGTCCCTGATAATTGCTCGATGACCGCCGCAGAATTCCCGCTTTTGCTCGACACGCGCGCGTACATAGGTCAAGGATGCCGCTCCATTCACGGAGAACTGAAAAGCGAAATCGATATGTCCGACGAATTCTACCGCATCAAACGCCTGCCGCCCTATGTGATCGCTGAAGTCAACGCGATGCGGGCCGCGGCGCGAGCGGCCGGAGAGGACATTATCGATCTGGGCATGGGCAATCCCGACCTGCCGCCGCCGCCGCACGTCATCGAGAAGCTCTGCGAAGTCGCGATGAAGCCCGATGCGCACGGCTATAGCCAGTCCAAGGGCATTCCCGGCCTGCGCCGCGCCCAGGCGAACTATTATGCGCGCCGCTTCAATGTCGAGCTTGACCCCGAGACCGAGGTCGTGGTGACCATGGGATCGAAGGAAGGCCTGTCGAGCCTCGCCACCGCGATCACCGCGCCGGGCGATGTCGTGCTCGCGCCCAATCCCAGCTATCCGATCCACACCTTCGGCTTCATCATCGCCGGCGCGACCATCCGCTCGGTGCCGACCACGCCGGACGAGAATTACTGGCGCTCGCTCGACCGCGCGATGGCCTTCACCGTGCCGCGGCCTTCGGTGCTGGTGGTGGGCTATCCGTCAAACCCCACGGCCGAAGTGGTCGACCTCGCGTTCTACGAGCGGCTGGTCGCCTGGGCGAAGGAGAACAAGGTCTGGGTGCTCTCGGACCTGGCCTATAGCGAGCTCTACTATGACGGCTGCCCGACGCCCTCGATCCTGCAGGTGCCGGGCGCAAAGGATGTCGCGATCGAGTTCACCTCGATGTCCAAGACCTATTCGATGGCGGGATGGCGCATGGGCTTTGCCGTGGGCAATCGTCAGCTCATCGCGGCGCTCACCCGGGTGAAGAGCTATCTCGATTATGGAGCATTCACGCCGATCCAGGCGGCGGCGTGCGCGGCGCTCAACGGGCCGCAGGACATCGTCCAGAAGAACCGCGAGCTCTATCACAAGCGGCGTGACGTGATGATTGATGCGTTCGGCCGGGCAGGGTGGGACATCCCGGCCCCGCGCGCCTCGATGTTCGCCTGGGCCCCGCTGCCGCCCGCGCTCAAGCATATGGGATCGCTGGAATTTTCCAAGCAGTTGCTGCAGCATGCTAAGGTCGCGGTCGCGCCGGGCGTGGGCTATGGCGAGGATGGCGAGGGCTATGTCCGCATCGCGATGGTCGAGAACGAGCAGCGGCTGCGCCAGGCCGCGCGCAACGTGAAGCGCTATCTTGCCAGCATGGGCGTCAACACGCCGGGCCAGGCGGTCGGCTCCTGATCGCGATGGCAGGGTAGCTCCGTTTCGGACGCGACTGTGCTCCCATTCGGGCGATGAACGCGGTTTAACGCTCCCGAGGCCGAAGCGTCGGCCAAGGGGTCGTTATGAACGTGCACTATCGACCAGCGCTGTCGACTGCGCCCGCAACCGGGGGCGGCTCCATGTCACCCTGGCTGCTGGTGGGCAGCGAACCCACCGAACTGGAACGCCTGGCGCTGGCACTGGCGCGCTTCGGGATCGACGCGCAGCCGCATTTCGACGGGCCGGCGCGCGTGCGATATCGGCCAGTGCTGTGCGATGCCCGCTGCCGCGCCGTCGTGCAGAGCTGGCTCGATGACATTCCCCAGCGATCGGCCCCCCTGTTGTTCGTCGGTGCCGGCACCAGCGGCACCCGCGCCCGCCTGATCGAGGCCGGGGCCGACGATGCCATTTCGGCACGGGTCGGTCCGGATGAACTAGCCGCCCGGATGAAGGCCGCCGCTCGGCTCAATGCAGCGCTGCAGGGGCATATCCGGCTTGCGGATTTCACCTTCGACACCGGCCTGCGCCAGGTGCGCTGGCAGGGAGAGACGCTGTCGCTGATGCCGCGCGAATATGATCTGCTGCTTGCGCTGGTGCGCCATGTCGGCGAGATCGTCAGCCGCGACGATTTGCTCCACGCCATCTGGCAGACGCCGTTCGATCCAGGCACCAACAGCGTCGAGGTGCATATCTGCAAGCTTCGTCGCAGGCTCGCCGGTATGGCAGATCGTGTCTGGATAGAGACGGTGCGGCATCGAGGCTATCGTCTTGTCCTGGCGGCCGCATCCGGGGGGTGACACGTCGCGCGCATTGATTATGGTCAGTTGCAAGACGCAATGCGAATCTGCGCGGGAGAGGCCATGATCGATCTGTATTACGCCCCGACACCCAATGGGTGGAAGATATCGATCATGCTCGAGGAATGCGGGCTGCCGTACACGGTCCATCCGGTCAATATCGGCGCAGGCGAGCAGTTCGCACCCGAATTCCTGAAGATCAGCCCGAACAACCGCATCCCGGCCATCGTCGATCATGCTCCCGAAGATGGCGGCGATCCGGTCAGCGTGTTCGAGACCGGCGCGATCCTGCTCTATCTGGCGGAGAAATCGGGACGGTTCATGCCTGCCGACCTTCGCGGCCGCTACCAGGTGATGCAATGGCTGATGTGGCAGATGGGCGGGCTGGGGCCTATGCTGGGCCAGAATGGCCATTTCAAGCTCTATGCGCCCGAAAAGCTGCCTTATGCCATCGACCGCTACGAGCGCGAGACCGCGCGGCTCTATGGCGTGCTCGACCGGCGGCTGGGCGAGGCGGACTATGTCGCGGGCGCGGATTACACCATTGCCGATATGGCGATCTTCCCGTGGATCATGACGCACAAGCGGCAGGAGATCACGCTGGACGACTATCCGAACATCAAGCGCTGGTACGCCTTGTGCCGCGAACGCCCGGCCTTGCAGGCGGGCCTCAACGTGATGAAGGACGCGATCAACCGCAACCCGCAAGCGGACGAGAAGGTTCGCGAGACGCTATTCGGGATCAAGGCGTGACCGGTTGCGCGGACGTCCCTCGAAGAGTTCATCCTGAGCGGCTGACCTGTCAGCCAGCCGAAGGGCTCGGGACAAACGGATGGAGAAACCGCCTTTCTCCCCACCTTTCCGAGTTCCCGAGCGAAGTCGAGGGACCTGTGCGAAAACCTATGCCCCAAGGATAACCCATGACCCCCCAGATCGAATTCTGCTTTGACCTGTCCAGCCCCTGGACGTACCTCGCCTTCCACAACATTCGCCCGCTCGCCGCGCGCGAGGGCGCGACGATCCGCTGGACTCCGATCCTGGTCGGAGGGGTGTTCAATGCCGTCAACCCGTCGGTTTATGCCGCGCGCGAGGCCTTAGACAGCCCCAAGTTCCGCCATATGGGCAAGGTGATGCGCGACTGGGCACGGCTGGCTAGCGTGGAGCTCAAATTCCCTGCGCCCTGGCACCCGCTGAAAAGCGTGCATGCGATGCGCGCCTGTTGCGCGCTGGAGGATGATCAGAGCGCGCTGGAGCGCTTTGCCGAAGCCGCCTTCCACGCCTATTTCGTCGAGCAGCGCAATCTCGACGATCCGTCGGAGATCAAGGCGGTGGCCGATGCAATCGGCATGGATGGCGCGGCTCTGGTCGAGGCGGCAAACAGCCAGCCGGTCAAGGACCGTCTGCGTGCCAATACCGAGAAGCTGGTGGCGCGGGGCGGCTATGGATCGCCCTCGATTTTCGTGGGATCCACCGATATGTATTTCGGCAACGACCAGCTCCCCTTGGTGGAGCAGGCACTCAAGCGCAACGGAGAGGCAGTTTCATGAACGACCGGGTCAGCATCACCATCGAGAACCATGTCGCCGATGTGCGGCTCAACCGCCCGGACAAGATGAACGCGCTCGACCCGGCGATGTTCGACGGCATCATCGGCGCGATCGACCGGCTCGAAAAGGAGCCCGGCGTGCGCGCGGTGGTGCTGTCGGGCGAGGGACGCTCGTTCTGCGCGGGCCTCGACATGGCGAGCTTCACTGCGCCGGCGGGCGGATCGGATGGCTCAGCACCGTCGAAGCTCACCGACCGGCCCTATGGCAATGCCAACAAGTTCCAGCAGGTCGCGTTCGGCTGGCGCAAGCTGCCGATGCCGGTGATCGCGGCGGTGCACGGCGTGTGCTTCGGCGGCGGGCTGCAGATCATGTCGGGCGCGTGCATGCGCATCATCGCGCCCGATGCGCGGCTGTCGATCATGGAGATGCGCTGGGGGCTGATCCCCGACATGGGCGGCTATGCTTTGTGGCGCGGCACGGTGCGCGACGATGTGCTGCGCGAGCTTACCTATACCAACCGTGAGTTCAGCGGCGAAGAGGCTGGCCGGATCGGCTTTGCCACGCATGTCGATGCCGATCCGCACGCACGCGCGATGGCGATCGCCACCGAGATCGCGGGCAAGAACCCGGATGCCATCCGCGCCGCGAAGGACCTGTTCAACCGCAGCCCGGACATGGATACCGACGCGATCCTGATGGAGGAAAGCGTGCTGCAGGACAAGATCATCCGTACCCCCAATCAGATGGAAGCGGTGTTCGCGTTCATGCAGAAGCGCGCGGCGAATTTCAGTTGATTTTCTGCCGCTCCAATTGACCTGCCGTCACCCCCGCCTTCGCGGGAATGACGGAAAAGGCTCAATCCCGGTAATCGAGCGGCGGCTTGCGGTCGCCGAGCAGCGAATTGTACGTGTAGTTCGGCCCCAAAGCTTGTTTGAACGCCGCCGTGGCCTCGTCGCGCAGGGCGGGGTTGGTGTACAGCTCGATCGCCGCCAGCGTCATCGCCTTGGCGGCGACCTGCGCGCCCTTGAAGCCGATCGACATGCCGCTCGCCGCGGCCGATTGCCAGCTGTGCGAGGACGTGCCCGGCACCCAGGTCGCGGTCCGCACGCCCACGGTGGGCGTGGCATAGGAGACATCGCCGACATCGGTCGAGCCATAGCCCAGGGTCACGTCATAGGGCTGAATCTCGCTCTGGCTGCCCAGCGGGAGGTCGGGCTTGTCGAAGCTCTGGCGAATGCCCTCGGCGAATTTCGTTTCGGCGGGCGTATAGCTGATCCCGCCGACCTGGCGCAGCTTGGCATCCATCATCTTCGCCAGCGGTTCGTTGACCAGCAGCGCGTTGTTGCCGTGGATGATCTCCCATTCGACCTTGGTCCCGGTACCCTGCGCCGCGCCCTGGGCCGCCGCCTCGAGCCGGGTCCAGATGCGGCGTACCTCGTCGGCATCGGGATGGCGGACATAATAGAAGACCTCGGCAAAATCGGGTACGACATTGGGCGCGCTGCCGCCTTCGGTGATGACATAGTGCATGCGCGTCTGCTGCGGCACATGCTCGCGCATCATGTTCGCCATCATGTTCATCGCCTCGACCCCATCGAGCGCAGAGCGCGCGCGTTCGGGTGCGCCTGCGGCATGCGCGGAGACGCCGGTGAAGCGGAACTTGGCCGAACGGTTGGCGAGCGACGTGCGCGCCGCCGCGCTGTTCTCGTCATCGGCATGCCAGTGGATCGAGAAATCGACGTCCTTGAACAGGCCTTCGCGCACCAGATAGACCTTGCCGCTGCCGCCTTCCTCCGCCGGGGTGCCATAGAGCCGCACCCGGCCCGGCGTACCCGTGGCCTTGAGCCAGTCGCGCACCGCGAGCGCCGCGCCCAGCGATCCTGCCGCGAACAGATTGTGCCCGCAGGCATGCGCCGCGCCCTTGCCGGGCAGTTGCGCGCGCGTCGGCAGCGCATCCTGGTTGATGCCGGGCAGCGCGTCATATTCGGCGAGGATCGCGATCACCGGCCCGCCGCTGCCATATTCGGCGATGAATGCAGTGGGGATGCCCGCAACGCCCGGGGTCACCTTGAAGCCTGCGGTCTTCAGCCGCTCCTGCAGCAGCGCGCTTGACCGTTCCTCCTTGTACCCGACCTCGGCCCATTCCCATATCTGCCGCGCGACCTTCGCCGTGTCGTCATAGCGCGCATCGATCGCCTTAAGTGCCTGCGCGGCGGCGGCATCCTCGGCCTCGCCCGCGAGCGCGGGGGAGGGCAGGGCGAGAGCGAGCGTGGCGAGGAGAATATGTTTCATGATACGGCCCCTTGGGTGAATATGGGCGCATCATGTTGAAAGCGAAGGAAAGGCGCAAGGGGGCTGACGGCTACCGCCAATCCAGAAACCCGACCTTGATGCAATGGTCGATCATCCGGCGGAAGGCGTCGTCGTCGATCGCCGGCGCGCTCATTCCGCCGATACGCTCGAGGCTGTCGCCCGCAAAGCAGGGGCTGCGCAGGAAATAGTCGAAGAATTGCGGGCCGATGCGCCGATGCACCATCGCGGTGCGGCGGTCGAGCATGGCGGCATCATAGACCTGAGGGTCGATCATCCGTGCCGGGACGGTGCCGGGATAATCGGCCACGATCCGCAGCATATCCGCCATGGCGAAGGGGGCAGAGCCTGCGAGGTGCACCCGCGTGCCATCAAAAGCGGTCATATCCTGGGCCATCGCCATCAGCCCGGCGGTGACATGGCAGATCGGCACGATCGCGAACGCGGCTTGTGGTGCGGCGGGGACAGCGCCGAGCAGCGGCGATCCGAACAGCCGGAACAGGTGGTGAAAGCCGTCGATCCGCGCGATCGCGCCATCGCTGAGCCGCCCGACGATGATCGCGGGGCGAGCGATCGCGGCGACTAGCCCGTCGCGCCGTGCCGCCTCGACCAGCGCTTCGGCGCGCGCCTTGCTTGCCTCATAGCCGTTGGTGAAGCTCGCATGCGGATCGGCCGGCGCCTCGCCGATCACGCCATCGGCGCGTCCGCAGACATAGGCGGTCGAGACGTGCAGCAGCGGGCATCCCCAGGTGCGGGCAAGCGCGATGGCATGCGCGGTGCCGCCAACATTGATCGCTTCGTGCACCGCATCGCTGGCGGCGAAATCGACTGTCGCGGCGCAATGGATCAGCAGATCGATGCCGGCGGGCGGCTCGGCCATTCCGAAGCCCGGCTGTGCGACATCGCCCTGCAGCGCGGTCAGCGCGTCGATCCGGTCGCGGCTGTCCATGTCGAGCACGTCGCGCTCTTCGCCCCGCACCAGAGCGGTGACGCGGTGCCCGGCATCGAGCAGCGCCCCCGCCAGCGCGCCGCCGACCAGTCCCGTGGCCCCGGTCAGGAAGACGTGCATGCGCGCTCCCTTTTCGCAGCCGCTAACCACATCCGCTCAGCCTGAGCTTGTCGAAGGTCTTGCGCGAGGGTTCCATGTCTAACCCCGTCATTCCCGCGAACGCGGGAATCCCGCTTTATTGCTCGCACGGCGCAGAAGCGGGACCCCCGCGTGCGCGGGGGTGACGGGCAAAGTGAACGCAAGCGCGGCGCGGGGCCTTCGACAGGCTCAGGCTGAGCGGGCGTTGGGTGCATGGGGTAAGTCAGGCGGGGGTGCAGGCGACCGCTCAGCAGCAACCCGCAGCCACCACCCCGCCATCGCCCGCCGCCTGCGCGAAGGGCAAACCGCCGCCGCATCCGGCGAACACGCCGTAATGCGTCGAGAAATCGCCGATGAACTGGAAATGCGGCGCAAAGCGCGTGTCGGCCAGCATCTTCCAGCTGTTGCCGCAGATCGGGAAGATGCGTCCGCGCTCGATCTCGTGATGCTTGTCGAGCGTGAACACGCGCTCCTCGCCCTCGACCGTGCCGAGATAGACCACCGCCTGGCCGTAATCCTCGCATTCGGGCTCGAGATCATCGAGCTTGAACAGGCGATAGGTGGCGGAGAAGAAATCGATGCCGTCGAGCATTTCGGCGATACGCGTATCGCCGATGCCGAGCGGGCGGTCCTTGACGAGGCGCGGGTCGGTGAACCCGGCGGCCTTGGCGAGCTTGAGGAAATCGCCCCAGTAGAGCGCGCCGGACAGGCACTCGCCGTGCAGCACCGGATCGCTGAGCAGATGCTGCGGCACCCGGCGGCTCGAATAGACGTCGGAGAAATACATCTCGCCGCCGGGCTTGAGCAGCCGGTGCGCATCGGCGAACACCTTGGCCTTGTCCGCGACCAGATTGATGACGCAGTTCGACACGATGATGTCGAAGCTGCCGGGCTCGAGGTCCAACTCGTCCAGCTTCTCGATATCCCCCTCGACAAAGCGCACGTTCGATTTCGCGTAGCCGAAGGTCTCGCGGTGCCATTCGAGATGTGCATTGGCGACCGCGAGCTGCTCGGACGTCGCATCGACGCCGACGACCTCGCCATGCTCGCCGACCAGCTGCGCCAGGATATAGGCGTCCTGGCCCGAGCCCGAGCCGAGATCGAGGATGCGCGCGCCTTCGATCGCCGAGGGGGCGATCAGGCCGCAGCCATAATAGCGCGCCTTCACGTCGGGATGGACATTGGCCAGCGCCTTGATCACCGCGAGCGGCGGCCGTTCCGCCGTGGTGCACGCATCGGTCCGCAGATCCGCCGATTCCGACAGGACCTTGCCATAATATTCGCGCGAATTTTCAAGATTCATGCTGGATTCCCTTGGCCGTCACGCACAAACACTAGCCTTGAGGCCGTCCGGTAACCAGCGGCAATTTGAAGGCGAAGGACAGTCCATGGCATATACGCATGACGTGATCGTGATCGGGGCGGGATCGGCGGGGCTGGTCTGCTCGGGCGGATGCGCGATGTTCGGGCTGAAGCCGCTGCTGATCGAGCGCGGACCGATGGGCGGCGACTGTCTCAACACCGGTTGTGTGCCCAGCAAGGCGCTGATCTCTGCTGCGCACCGCGCGCATGACCTGCGCACTGCAAGCGAGTTCGGCATGGCCTCTGTCGAACCTGTCGTCGATTTCCGCGCGGTGCACGATGCGGTGCATGAAGCCATCAAGATCATCGAGCCGCATGACAGCGTCGAGCGCTTCGAGGGCATGGGCGTCGAGGTCGTGCGCGGCGACGCCAGCTTCACCGGACCGAAAAGCGTGGTGGTCGATGGCAGGACCTACTCCGCGCCGCGCATCGTCATCGCGGTGGGCAGCCGCGCCTTCGTGCCGCCGATCAAGGGGCTCGATGCGGTGCCCTATCTCACCAACCACAATGTCTGGGATCTGACCGAACTGCCGGAGCGGCTGATTGTGCTGGGTGGCGGGCCGATCGGCATGGAACTGGCGCAGAGCTTCCGGCGGCTGGGGTCGGAAGTCGTGGTGGCGACGCTGGGGCGACCGTTCCCCAAGGACGACGCCGATGCCGCCAGGATCGTCATCGAACGGCTCGAAAGCGAGGGCGTCGAGATCATCCACGATGCCGAGGGCGATGCGGTCGAGAAGACCGCAGGCGGCCTTAAGCTCACGCTCAAGGACGGGCGCACGCTCGAAGGCACGCACCTGCTGATCGCCACCGGGCGCGAGGTGAATTTCGACGGGCTGGGGCTCGAGGTGGCGGGCGTGGCCCATGACAGGAAGGGCATTCAGGTCGATGCCCGGCGGCGGACCAGCGCAAAACACATCTATGCGATCGGCGACTGCCGCGAAGGCCCGCGCTTCACCCATGCCAGCGGATACGAGGGCGGCAATGTCGCGCTCGAGATCAGCCTGGGCGTTCCGACCAAGGCCAATTATTCAGCGCTGCCCTGGGTCACCTATACCGATCCCGAACTGGCGCAGGTCGGGATGACCGAGGAAGAGGCGCGCAAGGTGCACGGCGACAAGATCACCGTATGGCGCGAGGATTTCGACCATAACGACCGCGCGGTGACCGAGCGCGAGGTCACCGGTTTCGTCAAGCTGGTCAAGAAGGGCAGCAAGGTGATCGGCGGCACCGTGGTTGGGCGCGGCGCGGGCGACCTGATCCTGCCGATCGCGATGATGATCGCGGGCAAATCCTCGACCTTCGGCGTCGCCAGCCTGATCGTGCCCTATCCCAACCGCTCGGAGCACATCAAGGCGGCGGCCTTCGCGTCGGATGAGGGCAAGGTGTTCAACAAGTGGTCACGCGGCTGGGCGCGGTTTCTGGCGCGGTTAAGGGGGTGAGATGGCAAAACGCCCGGCAGAGCACGATTAAAGCCGGCGTGTTTCGAGCCATAATTTAGTGAAGAAGATCATCCCATAAGCCATCAGTGCCCCCACCAGAGGGACTGGCGTGATGAAGACATAGTCAAGCGCGCTGGTCGACCGCAAGCTCTCCAGGTGGGTGTTCTGCCAATAGTAAATCCAGAATATTGTGCCTATGGGTACAAGCATCAGCGACAGCCATCCGGCGGGTCGGGTGCCAAAGATCAGGGCGAATACAGCGCCTGCTGCGGCGCCGATTCCGATCAGGACTGCAAAACTCATTGGCATCGCATAGCGTGCAACAAAGCTGTTGCATAGCATCCCCCTTCCGTTCAGCCTGAGCCTGTCGAAGGCCCCGCGCTGGCGGTCCAGATAATGTTCTCGTCACCCCCGCGCATGCGGGGGTCCCGCTTTCCTTACGATGGGCAGGCGATAAGCGGGATTCCCGCGTTCGCTGGGATGACAGCGATGGTCACGGAACGCGTATAGCGGGGCCTTCGACAGGCTCAGGCTGAGCGGAGGTGGCTAGGGGGTACCCGGCCTGACCGGCTGGAGATGGCCCCCTGCTCTCGCAGGGGACTGGGTTGAGCGACGGCGCGCCCGGGAGGGGTGACAGCCCAAGCCCGCGCCCCACCCGCCCCAACATCGTAAAATCATCTTCGCCATCAAACACTAACGCTATGTTCACCCTTTTTCGTCATAGCTGCTGCCAATCTGCGTGAACCCGGCCCGGCAAACCGCTGTGCCCAGGGGATTCGCGGGGCGACGAAAAAGGTGTTGAAATGGAACTGCTCCGTCTGTTGAAAATGGCCATCGCGGCCCTGGCGACCACGGCTCTGCTCGCGGCCTGTGCCACGACGTCGAGCGGGCCGCAGCTTCCTCCGGCATCGTTCGTCTCGCTCTCCGACGGGCCGGGCGAGGAATATATCATCGGCCCGCTCGACGAGCTGACCGTGTTCGTCTGGCGCAATCCGGAGCTCGGCGCGAAGGTGCAGGTGCGGCCCGATGGCCGGATCACCACGCCGCTGATCACCGACATGCCCGCCGTCGGCAAGACCCCGACCATGCTGGCCGAGGACATCAAGCTGCAGCTGTCACAGTATATCCAGGAGCCGATCGTCTCGGTGATCGTCAACAGCTTTGCCGGCACCTTCTCGCAACAGGTGCGCATCGTCGGCGCGACCGAAAAGCCCGCCTCGATCCCCTATCGCGCCAACATGACGCTGCTCGACGCGATGATCGCGGTCGGTGGCCTGTCCGAATTCGCCGCGGGCAACCGCGCCAAGCTGGTGCGCTTCGACAAGGTGTCGGGCCGCCAGCAGGAATATCCGATCAAATTGGGTGACCTCATCAAGAAGGGCGACAGCCGCGCGAACGTGCTGCTGCAGCCCGGCGATGTCATTATCATCCCCGAAAGCATGTTCTAAGGCCCAAGCCTGACCGCCCGCAGCGCAACAGCGAAAGAAAAGCCTGACCGATGAATGGCCTGTACGAAGAATTCCGGATCGCGGTACACAGCGTGTGGCAACGCCGCTGGATTGCCATGGCGATCGCCTGGGTGATCTGTCTCGTCGGCTGGCTGGCGGTCGCGATGATCCCCAATACCTATGAATCGCAGGCCAAGCTGTTCGTCCAGACCAAGTCGATCCTGCCCGAGAATACCGGCGTCAATCCGGCCGAGCAGCAGAAGCAGATCGACACGGTGCAGCAGACGCTGACCTCGGCTGCGAACCTGGAAAAGGTCGTGCGCGGCACCGATCTGGGCAAGGGGCTTGTGACTCCGCGCGAGATCGAGGGCGCGGTGAACGGGCTGCGCAGCGCGATCAAGATCAAGTCCGAACAGAGCAACCTGTTCGAGATTTCTGCCACGATGACCGCCTCGGGGCGATCGGACGGCGAGGCGGCGAACCTGTCGCGCGCCGTGGTGCAGAAGCTGATCGACCTTTTCGTGGAGGAAAACCTGGCCGGTGGCCGAGGTGAGACAAGCGACACGCTGCGCTTTCTGAACGAGCAGATCGCCAAGCGGCAGAAGGAACTCGAGATTGCCGAGCAGAAGCGGGTGAAATTCGAGACCGAGAATCTCGGCATGCTGCCCGGCATCGGCTCGGTGAGCCAGCGGCTCGAACAGGGCCGGGTCGAGATCAACCAGATCGATTCGCAGCTGATCGCCGCGCAGAGCGCGCTGGCTGCGATCAACGGCCAGATTGCCGGGACGCCGCAGACGATCGCCGGTGGCACGACCGGGGCCGTCAATCCGCTCGCGCAGGCCCAGGGTGAACTGGCCGGAATGAAGGCGCGCGGGCTGACCGATCAGCATCCCGATGTCCAGGCGATCAAGAACCAGATCGCCGCGCTCAAGGCCGCAGGCGCGGGGGCGAGCACGGCCTATGGCGTGCCCAATCCGGCTTACAGCTCGCTGGTCAGCATGAAGGCCGAGCGCCAGGCGGCGGTCTCCGCGCTGCAGCAGCGCAAGGCTTCGCTGCAGGGCGAGATGAACGCGATGGTGGCCAAGCAGATCCAGGAGCCGGGTGTAGCCGCCGAGCAGGCGCGCATCGCACGCGACTATGAGGTTCTGAAGGCGCAATATGACAAGCTGCTCGCCGATCGCGAGCAGGTGCGGCTGCGCGGCCAGGTGGAGACCCAGACCGACGCGGTCCGTTTCGACCTGATCACGCCGCCGTCGAGCCCGCGCACGCCGATTGCGCCCAAGCGGCCGCTGCTGCTCGCTGCGGTGCTGTTTGCAGGCATTGCCGGTGGCATCGGCGGAGCGTTCGCGCTCGGCCAGCTGAGCGCCAGCTATCCCACCTCGGCCAAGCTGGAGGCGTCCTCGGGCCTGCCAGTGATCGGATCGATCTCGCAGATGCTCACCCAGGCGCAGCGCGACGAGCGCAAGCGCAAGCTGCGCATCTATATCGGCTCGGGCGGGGCGCTGGTCGGTGTCTTCCTGGTGCTGCTGATCATCGAGTTCATCCAGCGCGGTTCGGTGGTTTGAGGGGCGAAAGAGACATGACCATGCACGATCCCATCAAGTCGCCCGACAAGGACGAAGGCCCGCGTTCGTTGATCGAGCGCGCTTCGCAGATGTACGATTTCCGCAAGGCGCTGAGCCCGGAAGCACCGAAGCTGCCCGAAGCGCCGGTCGCGACGCCCGCGGCGGTAACCACGCCGGCTCCAGCTCCGATGGTACCGCCGGTTGCGCCTGCGCCGGTTGTGGCCGCTCCCGTCATTCCCCCGGTCGCCGCCGCGCCCGTCGCGCCGCGCGCACCGGTGCTGCCCGTGGCCGAGGTCGATCGCGACCTGCTGCGCGAATCCGCGTTCATCGTGCCCGATGGTCCGGTGACCAGCATCTCCGAAGAGTTCCGCATCGTGAAGCGCCGCCTGCTCGCCAGCGTGCAGGCCGAGATCAATGCAGGCCTCGGCGTTGCGGCGCAGCGCATCCTGATCTGCTCAGCCAATCCGGGCGACGGCAAGACCTATAGCGCGATCAACCTCGCGCTCTCGATCGCGACCGAAAAGGACCATGACGTCGTGCTGGTCGATGCCGATTTCGCCAAGCCCAGCATTCTTTCCTCGCTGGGCATTGCCGGGCAGAGCGGGCTGATGGACGCGCTGGCCGATCCGGCGGTGGACGTGCAGGACCTGATCATCCCGACCGACATTCCGGGGCTTTCGGTGCTCCCCGCCGGGCGTCAGACCAATACCGACAGCGAATATCTCGCTTCGGCACGCACCCAGGAGGTGCTGGCCAGTCTGACCGCCGGACGTCCGGGCCGGATCGTGATCTTCGATTCGCCGCCGCTGCTCGCGGCATCGCCTGCTGCGACGATCGCGCAGCATGTCGGCCATGCGCTGATGGTGGTGCGCGCCGATGTCACCAGCGAACGCGCGCTGCGCGATGCGCTCAGCCTGATTGCCGGATGCAACCAGATTCAGCTGCTGCTCAACGGGGTGAAATTCTCCCCCTCGGGTCGCAGCTTCGGATCCTATTACGGATATGGAGAATGACCATGGCAAGATGGTCGGATTTCAAGGGTAGCAGGGCGGGCCTTTCGCTGGCCGCGCTGGCGGCGGCGGCGGCCATGCCCCAGTCCGCTCTGGCGCAGCAGGGCGGCGGGGTCGATCCCGGTATCGGCCAGGGGCAGAGCCAGGGGCAGGGCGGTCGCAGCGGCGGGCTGGCCAATGGCCGCCGGTCGGTCGTCGTACCCTATCTCGAAGTCGGCCAGGTGCTGAGCGCCGATCTCAAGAATGGCGGCGACCTTTTGACCTACAGCCTGGCCGCAGTCGGCGTCGATGCGGCGGTCGCGACCTCGCGCGCCGAGGCGCAGGTCAGCGTTCGCTATGAGCGGCGCTTCTCGTGGAATGACGATTTCGGCGACGAGGACGCGATCAGCGGTATCGCGCGCGGCAATCTACAGATCATCCCCAACACGCTGTCGCTCGAGGTAGGTGCGCTCGGCATACGCTCGCGCGTCGACAATCGTGGCGCAGCCCCCAGCAACCTGATCGGCGGATCGGACAATGTCACGCAGATCTATTCGGTTTATGCCGGCCCGACATTGGCGACGCAGGTCGGCACGGTCGATGTCAACGCGCTCTACCGGATCGGCTATACCAAGGTAGAGGCCGACGCGGTCGCCTTGCCCGCAGGCGCGCTGCCGCTCGACCTGTTCGACGACAGCGTCAACCATGCCGCGAGCCTTGCCATCGGCCAGCAGCCGGGCGGCTTCCTGCCCATCGGCTGGTCGGTCAGCGGCGGCTGGTATCGCGAGGATGCAAGCCAGCTCGACCAGCGCTTCGACGACAAGATCGTCCGCGCGGATGTCACCGTTCCGGTCAGTGCGACGCTCGCGCTGGTCGGCGGCGTGGGCTATGAGGATATCGAGATTTCCGAGCGCGACGCGGTGCGCGATGCCACCGGCGCGCCGGTCGTCGGCAATGACGGACGGCTTGTCACCAACCGCAACTCGCCGCGCCTGCTGTCCTACGACCAGGATGGCCTGATCTGGGATGTCGGCGTGCTGTGGAGGCCCAGCCGCCGCACCTCGCTCGAGGCGCGGGTGGGCAAGCGCTATGACAGCCTGACCTATTACGGCACCTTCAGCTACACGCCCAACCAGCGCGTGGCGGCGAACGTGACGGTGTACGATCTGGTCGCCGGCTTCGGATCGCGACTGAACGACAATCTGGCGGGCCTTCCCACGCAGTTCGATGCGACGCGCAATCCGCTCAGCGGCGACCTCAACGCGTGCTTCTTTGGCGTGGGCGGTGGCGGCAACTGCCTCAACGACGCGCTGCAGTCGGTCGCTTCGTCGGCCTTCCGCACGCGCGGGGTCACCGGGCAGATCAGCCTGACCAGCGGCGACTGGCAGCACGGCTTTGGCGCAGGCTATAGCCGCCGCAAGTTCTTTGCGGCCGACAACGGCGCTCTGGCGGGTTTTGACCAGACGATCGACGAAATCTGGTTCGCCAGCTATGTCGGTGCCAAGCAGATCGACGCGCGCTCCAGTATCACCGGCACCATCTATGCCAACTATCTGGAAAATGGCCCTGGACAACTGCTCAACGGCGGCGCCAGCGATGTTCTGGGTCTCGGCACCAATCTTGCCTATGGCCGCAACTTCACCAACCGCTTCAACGGGACGCTGGCGCTGGGGCTCGACTATTTCGATCCCAAGGGCTTCGAAAGCAATCTGGTAGCCTCCGCGCTTCTGGCGCTGCGCTATTCGTTCCAGTAACATTGACGTGATGATCAGGGGGAAAGCCCATGTTTGAGACCCATTATGGCCTGACCGGACGGCCCTTTCAGCTAACCCCCGATCCGCGTTTCTATTTCGAGAGCGCGACCCACCGCAAGGCGATGTCGTATCTCGGCTATGGCCTGGCACAGGGCGAAGGCTTCATCATCATCACCGGCGAGATCGGTGCGGGCAAGTCGACGCTGGTCGCGCATCTGATGCAGACCGTGGACAAGGCGCGGCTGACCGCAGCGCAGATCGTCACCACCCAGCTCAAGGGCGATGACCTGCTGCACATGGTCGCGAGCAGCTTCGGCGTAGCCACGGCGGGGCTCGACAAGACGGGCACGCTGGCCGCGATCGAGCATTTCCTCCACACAGAAGCACGCGCCGGTCGTCGCTGCCTGCTGGTGGTCGATGAATCGCAGAACCTGCCGATGCCCGCGCTCGAAGAGCTGCGCATGCTGTCGAACTTCCAGCTCGGCAGCCATCCGCTGCTACAGATCTTCCTGCTCGGCCAGCCCGAATTCCGTGCGATGGTGCATGGTGCGCCGGGCCTCGAACAGCTGCGCCAGCGGATCATCGCGACGCACCATCTTGGCGCGATGGAACTGGCGGAAGTGCAGCCCTATGTCGAGCACCGGATGAAGCTGGTCGGCTGGACCGGACGCCCGGCCTTTGCCGACGATGTCTGGGCGCGCCTGTTTGCCGAAACCGGCGGCATACCGCGCAAGGTCAACATGCTGATCAACCGCGTGCTGCTGATGGCGGCGGTGGATGCTCGCGAAACCATCGACGCGTCGCTGATCGATGCCGTGCTGGCCGATCTGGCCATGGACCAGATGAATGACGAGGACTGGCAGAACGAGGCCATGCTGGCGAGCGCTGCGCGCCATGCCGAATATGCTGCTCCTGTCGCTCCTGCTCCGGAAGCGGGAGCGCCAGCAGCTCCGGCCGCCGTTCCAGAGGTCAGCCGCAGCGATTTCAACCATTTCGTCCGCGAGGTGCGCGCCTTTGCCACCGAACAGCAGGATGCGCGCGCGCTGCTGGTGCAGGAGTTGCAGGCCGCGCTTGATCGGGTCGATGCGCTGGAATCGCGCCCCGCGCCCGTCACCGATGTCGAGCCGCTGGTCCGGCGGATCGAGGCGCTGGAAAGGCTGCAGGCCGAACAGCAACAGACGCTGCACCGTGTGCTTGCGCTTCTGGTCGGCTGGGTCGAAGACGATTCTGCTGGCATGTGGCCCAAGGGCCGGGCAGCCTGACCGGAATGATTTTGCCCCATGGGGCCGGGAGTGAATGACCGTGCGCGAAGCATCGCTGGGCCAGCATTGCACTGCCGACAGGCGCATCGTCAACGGCCTCTCGGTTGATGTCGAAGAGTATTTTCAGGTCGGCGCGTTCGAGAACACGATCGATCCGGCCGACTGGGATGGCATTGCCAGCCGCGTCGAGCTGAACACCGGCGCGGTGCTCGACCTGTTCGCGCGCTGCGGGGTCAAGGCGACCTTCTTCACATTGGGCTGGGTCGCGCATCGGCACCCGGCGCTGATCCGCCGCATCATCGCCGAGGGGCACGAGATCGCCAGCCATGGCTGGGACCACACGCGCGTCTTCACGATGACGCCCGACCAGTTCGCCGAGGATATCGACAAGGCGCGCAAGGCGCTCGAGGATGCGGGCGGCGTGGCGATCAAGGGCTATCGCGCGCCGAGCTTCTCGATCGACCAGCGCACGCCTTGGGCGCACCCGATCCTCGCCGAGCGCGGCTATGCCTATTCGTCGAGCGTCGCCCCGATCGCGCACGACCATTATGGCTGGCGCGCGGCGCCGCGCTTTGCCTTTCATCCGGCCGAGGGATCGGACCTGATCGAACTGCCGGTGACCACGGTGCAGCTCGGCGAGCGCCGCTTTGGCGCGGGCGGCGGCGGGTTCTTTCGCATCCTGCCCTATGCGCTGTCGCGCTGGGCGCTGAACCGCGTGAATACGACCGATGGCCGGCCCGCGATCTTCTATTTCCATCCCTGGGAGGTCGATCCCGATCAGCCGCGCGTCGAAGGTGCGCCGCTGCGCTCGCGGCTGCGGCACTATACCGGGCTCGACGCGATGGCCGACAAGCTCGAGCGGTTGACGCGCGACTTCAGCTGGTGCCGGATCGACGAGATCGCGCTTCCGCTCGCGGCGGGCAAGCTGTGATGTTGCACTTCGCGCCACCCGTGATGGCCGCACCTGCGGTCCGCACCGTTCCGCTGGGCGATGCGCAGGAACGCGCGCGGCTCGCGGCCTGGATCGAAGCGCACCCCTCCGCCACCGCGTTTCACCGGCTGGTCTGGGGCGAGGCTGTCGCAAAGGCCACCGGGCATCAATTGCTGGCGCTGGTGGCGGAAGATGCTGCGGGTTCGATCACGGGCTATCTGCCGCTGCATGTCGTGCATTCGCCGCTGTTCGGGCGCGCGATCGTCTCGGCGGGCTTTGCGGTCGATGGCGGCATCCTCGCCGATGACGCGGCGACGGCCGCCGTGCTGGCCGACGCGGCCTGGCTGCAAAGCGAGCGCCATAGCGCACCGACGCTCGAACTGCGCGGCGGCTTGCTGCCGCACGACCCGCGCTGGACGATCAAGTCGGACGCGCATGCTGGGTTCATCGCCGATCTGGTTGCCGACGGTCCCGATGCCGACCAGAAGCAGCTCGAATGGATTCCGCGCAAGCAACGCGCCGAGGTGCGCAAGGGGCTGGCGAATGGCATGACCGTGCGCACCGGCACGTCCGCGCTCGACCGGCAACAGCATTATGCCGTCTATGCCGAGAGCGTGCGCAATCTCGGCACGCCGGTCTTTCCGCGCGCGCTGTTCGATGCGGTGCTCGATGGCTTCGGCGACGATGCCGATATCCTGACGGTTCTCAAGGACGACGTCCCCGTGGCGAGCGTGCTCAGCCTTTATCATCGCGGCACCGTGATGCCCTATTGGGGCGGCGGGGTCTGGGCGGCGCGAGGGCTGCGCGCCAACGATGTCATGTATTATGCGCTGATGAACCATGCGCGCGCGCGGGGCTGCGCCCGGTTCGATTTCGGTCGGTCGAAGGTCGATAGCGGCGCGTTTGCGTTCAAGAAGAACTGGGGCTTCGCGCCTGCGCCGCTCAGCTATGCGGTGCGCAATGCCGATGGGCTGCCGCCGCGCGACGTCAATCCGCTGAGCCCCAAATATCGGCTGCAGATCGCGCTGTGGCAGCGGCTGCCGCTCGGCATCGCCAACCGGCTTGGTCCCTGGATCTCCAACGGGCTCGGCTGATGGGCGAGCTGCTCTTCTTGGCGCATCGAATCCCGTTTCCGCCCGACCGCGGTGACAAGATCCGCTCGCACGCGATCCTCAAGGCGCTGGCAGCGCGCGGACCGGTGCATGTCGCCACCTTTGGCGAGACGGACGCGGACATGGCCGCTGAGGCCGACCTGTCAGCGATCGCGGCCAGCCACCTGCTGGTACGGCGCACGATCTCGAACCTGCGCGCCGGGCTCAACGCTTTGCCCAGCGGCAAGCCGGTGTCTCTGACCGCCTTCGATAGCCAGGATATTCGGCATTATGTCGCCCGGCTGCTGGCGACCCGTCCGATCGACGCGATCTTCGTTTTCTCGGGTCAGATGGCGCAGTTCATCCCGCCCAGCTTTGCCGGACGCGTGGTCATCGATTTCGTCGACATGGATTCGGCCAAGTTCGCCGCCTATGCCAAGGCGACCGCCGGTCCGATGAAGCTTGTCCACGCGCGCGAGGCGCGGCTGCTCGGCGCATTCGAACGGCAGATGGCGCGCCGAGCGCAGCTCAGCCTGTTCTGCAGCCCCACCGAGGTGGCCGAGTTCCGGCTGGGCCTTGGCGATCCGCAGGTGTGCGTGGACCCGGTGGTCAATGGCATCGATACGGCCTTCTACGATCCCGTCGGTGTCGGCCCTGCGCCTTATGCGGGCGAGGCGGGGCCGCATCTCGTGTTCACCGGCCAGATGGATTATGCGCCTAATGTCGATGCGGTGGTCCATTTTGCCGAGGCCGTGCTGCCCGCCGTCCAGAAGCAGCTGCCCGATGCGCGGTTTCATATCGTCGGCCGCAATCCCGCTCCTGCGGTGCGCGCGCTCGAAGGGCGTGCCGGGGTGCATGTGGTGGGCGCGGTCGACGACATCCGCCCGTGGATCGGTTCGGCCGACATGGTGGTCGCGCCCTTGCGCATAGCACGCGGCATCCAGAACAAGGTGCTCGAAGCCATGGCGATGGCGCGCCCGGTCATCGCATCGGGCGCGGCAGCCGAAGGCATTGTCGCGCAATCGGGCGCGCATTTCATGGTCGCGCGCGACGATGCGGCCACGGTCGATGCCGTTTGCGCGCTGGCGGCCGATCAAGACCGTGCTGCCGCTATCGGGGCAGCGGCGCGCGCGCATATGCTGAAGCATTATCAATGGGATGCGCAGCTCGCTCCGCTGCTCGCCTGGCTCGACCAGCCACCCGCCCTGGTACCGAGCGCAGCCTGATGGCGAGCCTCGCTGCAGAGATTCCCGAAACCGCCGAACCCAAGCCGCTCAGCCCTGCCTGGCGCTCGGCGCTGATCCGGCTCGGCATCGCCTGGGTGGCGATCCTTGCGGCGTTCGCACGCGATGCGCTGGATATGGTGGCAATCTGGTGGGACAGTTCCACGTTCAACCATATCCTGCTGATCCCGTTCATCCTCGGCTGGCTCGTCATGCAGCGCACGCAGGAGCTCAAGCGGATCACGCCCTCGCTCTGGTGGCCCGGATTGCTGGTCATGGCGGCAGCGAGCGGTGGCTGGGTGCTGGGCGAGGCGGCCGGTGTCGCGCTGGCGCGGCACCTGGCGCTCGTCATGCTACTCCAGGGCAGCACCCTGGCGCTGCTCGGCCCGCATGTCGGCCGCGCGCTGCTGTTCCCGCTCGGCTATGCCTTCTTCCTTGTGCCCGTGGGCGAGGAGCTGGTCCCGCCGCTGCAGACGATCACGGCGGATATCTCGATGCTGCTGCTCGGCTGGTCGGGCATCCCCGCGCATATCGAGGGCGTGTTCATCTCCACCCCGACCGCGCTGTTTCGCGTCGCGGAAGCCTGTTCGGGGGTCAAGTTCCTCATCGCGATGGTTGCCTATGGCGTGCTGGTCGCCAATGTCTGCTTCAACAGCTGGCCCCGCCGGATCGGCATTGTCGCCTTGTCGATCGTCATCCCGATCCTCGCCAACGGCGTCCGAGCCTTCGGGACGATCTATATCGCCGACCTGTACGGGCTCGATTTCGCGGCAGGCTTCGACCATGTCTTCTACGGCTGGATATTTTTCGCGATCGTACTGATCCTGGTGATGGCGATCGGCTGGCGCTTCTTCGACCGCCAGGTCACCGATCCGTTCCTCGATCCGGCGACCGCAGACCGTCTTGCGCAAGCCTCGCGCAAGCTGCCACCCCAGGATGGGCTGGTGATCGCGGGTGCAGCGCTGCTGCTTGCGGCTCCGCTGGGCTGGGCGCTGATGGGTCTGCCCGAACCCGCAGCGCTGCCCGCGCGCAACAGCCTGCCCGAAATTGCAGGCTGGCAGCGGGTGGGCTTTGCCCCCGACACTGCCTGGATGCCGCGCGCCAGCGGCAGCGACCGGCGCTGGATCGCCAGCTATGTTCGCGAGGGCCAGCGCGTCGATGTCTATGCCGCGCTGTTCGACGGCCAGTCCGAAGGGCGCGAGATTACCGGTTACGGCCAGGGCGCGCTCGATCCCGACGGCCGCTGGTCGTGGGTGGAGCAGGGGCCAGCGGTCGCTGACGGCAAGGCCGATATCATCACCGGACCGGGAAGGGTGGTGCGTGACGTCGCGACCTTCTATCGCGTCGGCGATATCGTTACCGGCAGCAATCTCAGCATCCGGCTGGAATCGCTCAAGGCGCGGTTGCTGCGCCAGAGCCAGCCGGCGATGATCCTGATCGTCTCGGCCCAGCGCAACGGCGATGGTGCGGCGCGTCCGGCCATCGATGCGCTGCTGCGCGATGCGGGCGGGGCCCAGAAACTCACCGATACCATATTGGCGGGGCGCTGACCGGTCATGTGCGGCATTGCAGGCATCTTTCACCTCGAAACCGCCAAGCCGGTCGATCCGGCGCGTATCCGGCTGATGACCGATGCGATGCTGCACCGGGGTCCGGACGGCAATGGCTGCTGGACCGCGCCGGGCGTGGGGTTGGGCCATTTGCGGCTGTCGATCATCGACCTTGCGGGCAGCGCGCAGCCGATGGCGAGCGCCGACGAGGCCGATGTGCTGACCTTCAACGGCGAGATCTACAATTTCCAGGAGGTTCGCGCCGAGCTGAGCGCACTCGGCCACGTCTTCCGCACCACGGGCGATACCGAGGTGATCCTGGCAGCCTGGCGGCAATGGGGCGTGGATTGCCTCGACCGGCTCAACGGCATGTTCGCTTTCGCGATCTTCGACCAGCGCCACCAGCGGCTGTTCATGGCGCGCGACCGGCTGGGCGTGAAGCCGCTGCATTATGCGAGCCTGCCCGATGGCAGCGTGATTTTCGCCTCGGAGCTCAAGGGCCTGCTCGCGCATCCGGCGCTGCGCCGGGCGCCCGACATCCAGGCGGTCGATGACTATCTCGCCTTCGGCTATGTTCCCGACCATCGCTGTTTCGTCAGCGGCGTGAAGAAGCTGCCTGCCGGGCATTATCTGATGCTCGAGCGCGGCAAGCCGCTTCCCGAACCGGTGCGCTACTGGGATGTCGATTTCTCGCGCCGGGCGAAGGGATCGGTCCCTGATCTGCAGGCGGAGCTGCTGCACCATATGCGCGAAGCGGTCGCCTCGCGCATGGTCGCGGACGTGCCGCTGGGGGCGTTCCTCTCGGGCGGGGTGGACAGTTCAACCGTGGTCGCGCTGATGGCCGAACGCTCGACCCAGGCGGTGAAGACGTGCAGCATCGGCTTCGATGTCGCAGCATTGGACGAGAGCGATTATGCCCGACGCATCGCCGAACGCTTCGCCACCGATCATCGCAGCCGCACCGTCTCGCCCGACGATATCGCGATCATCGATGCGGTCGCCGCGCAGTTCGACGAGCCTTTCGCCGATGCCTCGATGCTGCCCACCTTCCGCGTCTGCCAGCTCGCGCGCGAAAGCGTCACCGTTGCGCTGTCGGGCGATGGCGCGGACGAGGCACTGGCGGGCTATCGCCGCCACGTTTTCCACCATGGCGAGGAGCGGGTGCGGAGCCTTTTGCCGCAGGGCTTGCGCGGCCCGGTCTTCGGAGCGCTCGGCGCGCTCTACCCCAAGGCGGACTGGGCGCCGCGCCCGTTGCGCGCGAAATCGACCTTGCTGTCGCTCGCGCGCACCGGAGCGGAAGGTTATACGGACGCGGTCGGCGTGACCAACCATGCCGCGCGGCATTCACTCTATTCGGACAGCCAGCGCGCCGCGCTGGGCGGCTATCGCGGCGAGGATCACATGATCGCGCTGATGCAGGCGGCTCCGGCGCGCTCGGGGCTCGATGCCGCGCAATATGCAGACATGAAGCTATGGCTGCCCGGCGACATCCTGACCAAGGTCGATCGCACCAGCATGGCGGTGAGCCTGGAGGCGCGCGAGCCGCTGCTCGATTACCGGCTGATCGAATTCAGCGCCTCGCTGCCCGAGGCGATGCGCGTGCGCGGCGGGCAGGGCAAATGGCTCATGAAGCGCGCGATGCGCGGCACCTTGCCCGACGACATTCTCTATCGCCCGAAAATGGGCTTTGTCATCCCGATCGCGCAATGGTTCCGTGGGCCGCTCGCCGATCAGGCACACCGTATCGCCAGCGGGTCGGCACTCGCGCGCAGCGGATGGTTCAACACCGCGCGCCTGACCGAGATCGCAGAGGCGCATATTTCCGGGCGCAGCGACAATGCCCGGCTGCTCTGGCAGCTATGGATGCTCGACAAGGCGCTCGACCGGATCTTCTGACCCGCGCCGTCAGAAATTCACCACCATCTGGCCATAGGCATAGCGCGTATCGCCAAAGCCGGTGGCGTTGGGGGCTTCATCGAGCAGCTGCCCGGTCATAAGTATCGCGGCGCCCGCCTCGAGCCGAAGGCGTTTTTCGATCAGCCAGTGGCCCAGCCGCACCTCGACCATATGCCCGGCAAAGCGGCCCGAGCGTCCCTTAGGATCGACGGGTCCATTGTTGCCGAACCGGTCACGGCGATTGTGCACCCAGGCGGGGCGCCACAGGGTCATGACATCCCAGCGTGGCGCGGGGGCAATCTCGCCGCGCAATCCGGCCGCGAGCAGGTTGGTGCGCGCGAGCGGACCGAAAATGCCGCTGGGGCCAAGCTCGAACCGGCGTGGACCGAACAGCGTATCGAACCGGGCGAAACGATCGGGTGAACGCGGATCATCGCCGCTGGCGAGATCGAACAGCGCCGAGATGCGTGGCTTGCCGGGCAGGGCGGGGCTGTAGCCGAACTCGGCATGCGCGAAGAACGCGCGGACCTCCTGGCGGCGCGCATTGGCGGCGACAGACGCGCGTATCGTGCCGGTCTGTACCGCGCCTTCGAGGTCCATATCCCATTGGCCCGGTTGGGGAGCACGGTGGAGCCTTGCGCCCCAGGTGAACAAATGCCGGTTGCGCGTCGGGCCGTTGACGCCGTCGCGCTCGTTCAGGCCGAAGACATTGGCCTGCAGCGTCACGCCCTCGAAGAGATCGGGCCGGGTGTAATGTGCGCCCCAGAACGTCAGGTCGAAGCTCTCGCGATCCAGGCGGACCTCGTTGTCGATCAACTCGTCTCGGTCGACCGGCAGCCGCACATGCGGCAGGGCGTAGAAGGCGACGAGATGGTCGCCGACCTTGCCACGCCAGTCGAGCCTCACTCCGGTAAAGCTGTTGATGGTGTTGCGGAACGCGTTGCGTCCGGTCAGGCGGCGCGAGCCCAGATTGAGGTGGAAGCGTCCCGCGGTCAGTTCGACCGGTCCGTCCGAATAGCCGATCGAGGCACGGCTGAGCTCGAGGGCATTGACCTCGCTCGTGCTGACCGCGCCGGGTGCGTCGGCGAAATAGGCGCGGGCGTCGATCAGTTCGGCGGAAAGGTGCCAGGGACCGGCGCGATAATCGGCGGCAATAGCGGTCTGCACGGTGACGGCATCGTCGCGCGAGGGCAGGCCAGGGCGGAACTGGCCTTCGAGAAGCTCGTAGCGCACGCGCAGGCTGCCAGTGATCGTGAACGGGCTGGCCTTCTCCGCTTTCCGTCGATCGCTCGAATCCGGAACCGGCGCAGTGCTGGGGGCCATGGTCTGCGCGTCAGCGGGCGCGACGGATATCGTCACCCCGATCGCCAGCAAAGGTGCAAATGCGCGCAAATTCCTTCCCCCGACGGGAGCCTAGCGCACAATCGCTCAGGCGGCGAGTGCAGGTTCGACGGGTTCTGTCGAGGCGATCCAGCCGCCGCCGAGCACGCGGTCGCCCGCATAGAGCACCGCGGCCTGGCCGGGCGCGACGCCATATTCGGGCTGGAGGAAGACGAGCCGCCGGCTGGCTCCGCTGCCCTCGATCGTCACGGGTGCGGGCCGGGCGAGCGAGCGCACCTTGGCTTCCATCGGGCCGTCATAGCTGCCGCCGATCCAGTTCATGTCGACGATCTGAGCCGCGCGCGTCGCCAATGCCGAGCGCGGGCCGACGATCACGCGGCGCGTGTCCGCATCGAGCTTCACGACATACAGCGGCACCGGCTGCCCGCCGATTTCCAGACCCTTGCGCTGGCCGATGGTGTAGTGGATCAGCCCCTTGTGCTTGCCCAGCACGCGGCCGTCAATGTGCACGATCTCGCCGCCGGTATCGGCATCGGGACGCACCTTGCGCACCACCGAGGCATAATCGCCATCGGGGACAAAACAGATATCCTGACTGTCGGGCTTGGCCGCGACGATCAGCCCCATGTCCTGTGCCATCGCGCGCACCTGAGGCTTGGGTAGGCCGCCAAGCGGGAAGCGCAGGAAATCCATCTGGTCGTCGGTGGTGGCGAACAGGAAATAGCTCTGGTCGCGCGCCGGATCGTGCGCACGGTGCAGTTCGCTGCGGCCATCGGCGCCGATCACCCGGCGGACATAATGGCCCGTCGCGAGGCAATCCGCACCCAGGTCGCGCGCCATCTGCAGCAGGTCGGTGAACTTCACGCCCATATTGCACTGGATGCAGGGAATGGGGGTGCGCCCCGCCATATATTCGTCCGCAAAGCGCTCGACCACGGATTCGCGAAAGCGGCTTTCATGGTCGAACACATAATGCGCAATGCCCAGGCGATCGGCGACTGCGCGGGCGTCGCGGATGTCCTGTCCGGCACAGCACGATCCCGCGCGCTTCACCGCCGCGCCATGATCATAGAGCTGCAGGGTGATGCCGATCGTTTCTGCACCGGTGGCGGCGGCAAGGCCTGCGACCACCGAAGAATCGACTCCGCCAGACATGGCCACGACGATTCGCCGTGCCTTCATGTCGCCGTCGAGCTGAAATCCGGAAAGGTCGGGGCTGTGCATGCGGCTGCATGTAGCGGCGCTCAAGCCCAAGTGCCACCCCGTCGCGGCAAAAAATTGCCGCAGGTTGATACTGTGAAAACCCGTGTTTTCCGGCGATTTCGGACCAGTCTTAGCGCCAATTAACCAAGGCTAATCAGCCATGAAGGCTGCCTTTACCTGGTCTTACGGTTTGCCTGATACACCCTGGGCATGGACATGAACTTCCCCCATGACTCAGTCCACCTGGCCCAAGGCGTGCCGATCAACCTGCGCGCCCTGGATATGGACATCCTGCGTGCGCTGGCGTGCGCGCCGGTCGTCTCGCGTTCCGACCACACCCCCTTGGTTAAGAACGCAGGCGACTCGGTGGGCGTGCTGGCCGCGTGGCTGGCTGGCCGGATTCGGGCCGACCAGGTCGTGCGGGGCAGCTTCAATCCGCACTTTGCCGACGCGCTGAACCGTTTCACCCCATCGGAACAGCATGGTCAAAATGACGTTTACCATTGTGCTTCAGTCAATCGAAAAGCCGATTGGTTACACCCTGGCCACGCGCAAAGTTGCAGTAACCAGGCCTTTTGAGGACGTGATGATCGAGAATCAGAAAATCAAACCGGCACAGGTCATCGGTCCGCTCGGCGAACCGCTGACGCTGGACAACCTGCCGGCCCCGGGCACCAAGCGCTGGGTGGTGCGTCGCAAGGCGGAAGTCGTCGCGGCCGTCAATGGCGGTCTGTTGACGATCGACGAGGTATGCGAACGCTATGACCTGACGCTGGAGGAGTTTGCCTCGTGGCAGCGTGCGGTCGACCGGTCGGGCATGCCGGGCCTGCGGGTCACGCGCATCCAGCATTATCGCGATCTCTACGAGCGCCAGCAGCGCTACTAAGCTTCCCCCTCCAAGCGAAACAAGAAAGGGGCGCGGTCCGCATATGGACCGCGCCCCTTTTCTTGTTCTGCGGAAAGCCGGACCCGGACCGGTGGTGCCGGTGCGGCCCCGCGGCTTATTCGGCCGCTGCCGCTTCCATGTCGCCCGACTCTGCAGCCTTGCGGCGCGGTGCGGCACGACGCTTGGGCTTGGGCGCTTCGGCCTCGACCGGCGCTTCGCTGGCGCTGCCGATCGCGGGTGGCAGGATCATCGGATCGAGCGCATTGGTGCCTTCCGGCTCGGCGGCGCGGGGCAGGCGGCCGCGACCACGCAGCGTGCGGCGCGGTTTGGCGTCGCCTTCGCTTGCGTCCGCAGTCTCGACCGGAGCCGGGGCGGCCACCGCCTCATCCTGACGCACTTCGGTATCCTGACGCTGGCGGGGCTGACGCTCCGCGCGCTCCTGACGCGGGCCCTCTTCGCGATCACCGCGAGGGCGGCGCTCGCGGCGCTCGCCGTTCTGGCGATCTCCGCCCTGGCGCTCATTATTCTGGCGGCCCTCGCGCTGGGGATTGTCGCGACGCTGGGTGCGGGGCTCGTCCTGCTCCTCGCCATCCTCGTCCTGGCTCCGCGCACTCGCATCATCGGCCTGATCCTGCGCATAATTGCGCTGTCCCTGGCCTTGCGGCGCGCCGTAGATGCCATCGTCCTCGTCATCGGCATAGTCGCCGCCAAGGTCGCGGCCCTGATCCTCGCGGGGGCGGCGATATTCGTCCTGACGGGCACGGTTGTCGGCGAGCACGCGGAAGTAATGGTCGGCAAACTGCAGATAATATTCGGTGGCCACACGGTCGCCGTTCATCTGCGCATCGTGCGCCATCTTCTTGTATTTCTCAAGCATCTGCGTGGCATTGCCGCGCGCCCGGCTGTCGATCCGGTTGCCCTGATCCATGCCTCCGCCGCGACCATTGTTCTGCGGACGGTTATTGCCACGGCCGCGACGACGGCTCGTTCCACGATTGTTGTTCAAAGTTGACGCTTCCTTATCAGTCGCAAGTGTCCTGCGTGTCCTCTGCGCGTCCGTGCAGGCGCTGCCCAAAGGCGCGCCGCGCGTCCCAAGCCTTTCATCCGCTTTGAGTGGCCGTGATAAGCTGCCCGAACAAGATGATTGGGGTCAGCAAGCGTGATGGGCCCTTCGCCGGCATCAGCGTTCTTGCTGTACAGGTGGTAGCGGGTCGCCAAGGGCTTGCCAAGCGAAATATCAGGTGGCTGCCCGGCGGCGCAACATCAGTGCGCGGTCATGCCCGGCCAAATCGCGGCGGCATTGCGCGTCATAGCCATGCGCGGCGGCGATGGCCGAGACCGCTTCCCGCTGGCTCGCGCCGATCTCGAAGATCGCCACGCCTCTGTCGGCGAGCAGCGCGGGCAGGGAAGGGATCAGGATCCGATAATCGTCCAGTCCCTCGGCGCCTGCGAACAATGCGGAGTGCGGCTCGTGCTCCATGACCTGGCGTGCAAGCGCGGCATCGGCTTCGATATAGGGCGGATTGGCGAGGATCAGGTCGAACGGGCCGGGCAGGCCTGCGGACCATCCCTGTGTCCGCCAGTCGCCGTGCACCATGTGCGTGCGATCCGCCAGGCCGGTTGCCTTGGCATTGGCGCGTGCGATCTCGAGTGCCTGTTCGCTGGCGTCGATGCCGACGCCGCTGGCGTGCGGAAATTCGCTGAGCGCCGCGAGCAGCAACGCCCCCGACCCGGTACCCAGGTCGAGAATGCGCGTCGGCACTTGCTCGGCAAAGGCCTCGAGTGCGGCTTCGATCAGCGTTTCACTGTCGCTGCGCGGGATCAGGACGGCGGGCGATACGGCGAGAGTGAGCGTCCAGAAGTCCTGCCTGCCGGTGATATAGGCGACAGGTTCGTGCGCCGCGCGCCGCGCCAGCCGCTCGGCAAAGCCGGAAGGCACCGGGTCGCGCGTTCGCATGAGCAGCATCGTGCCGCGATCGACGCCCAGCGCATCGGCCATCAGCAGCTCGGCATCGAGCCGGGGGGTGTCGGATATTCCGGAAAGGTCTGTCGCCGCTTCGCGCAAGGCATCGGCGATCGTTGCGCTCTGCGTCATTCCCGCGAACGCGGGAATCCCGCTTTTGCGCCGGTTTTGAAAGGAAGCGGGACCCCCGCCTGCGTGGGGGTGACGGCGAGATTCGATCCCGAAAACCTCACCCCGCCATATCCATGTTCGCCAGGCGCGCCGCCTGGTCCTCGGCGGTCAGTGCGTTGATCAGCTCGTTCAGCCCCCAGCCTTCGAGAATCTCGTCGAGCCGGTGCAGCGTCAGGTTGATGCGGTGGTCGGTGACGCGTCCCTGCGGGAAATTGTAGGTGCGGATGCGCTCCGACCGGTCGCCCGAGCCGACCATCGACTTGCGCGCATCGGCTTCGGCATTGGCGGCCTTGCTGCGTTCGAGCTCATAGAGCCGCGCGGCGAGCACCTTCAGCGCCTTGGCCTTGTTCTTGTGCTGCGACTTCTCGTCCTGCTGCGTCACCACCAGGCCCGAAGGGATGTGCGTGATCCGCACCGCGCTGTCGGTGGTGTTGACGTGCTGGCCGCCCGATCCCGATGCGCGATAGACATCGATGCGCAGGTCGTTGTCGTTGATCTGCACGTCGACCTCTTCGGGTTCGGGCAGGACGGCGACGGTGGCCGCGCTGGTATGGATGCGCCCGCCGCTTTCGGTCACCGGCACGCGCTGCACCCGGTGCACTCCGCTTTCGAACTTGAGCTTGGCGAACACGCCCGATCCGTTGACCGAGGCGATGACTTCCTTGAACCCGCCCACATCGGCGGCGTTGGCTGACAGGATCTCGATCTTCCAGCCCTGTTCCTCGGCAAAGCGCGTGTACATGCGCAGCAGGTCGCCGGCGAACAGCGCCGCTTCGTCCCCGCCGGTCCCCGCGCGGATTTCGAGCATGGCCGGGCGGTTGTCGGCGCTGTCTCGCGGCAGCAGCTTGATCGCGAGGGTCCTCTCGGCGGGAGGCAGGCGCTCGCGCACCGTCTCTGCCTCTCCGGCGGCAAGCTTGACGATATCGGGATCGGACTCGTTGTCCGCCATCAGCCCTTCGAGTACTTCCAGCTCGGCGCGCAGGCGGCGCACTTCGGCGGCGGCGCGGGCGACAGGCTCGAGCTCGGCATAATCCTTCGCCGTCTGGACGAACTCGTCGCCCACCAGCGTGCCCGACGCCATCAGCGCCTGCAGCTTGCCGAAACGCGCCTCGATCTGCGCAATGCGTTCACCGGAAATCCGGGTCATTCTTTTGTCTCCCCCCGAGTTTCCACCCAGTCCGCCAGCGCGATTCCCGACGCTGACTTGCTGCTTATCGGCAGAATAACGGCATTTGTCATGGTCTGTGCCATCAAACCGTTGAAATACCGTTCAACAACGCCTCGACCCTGGCCTGCAATTCACTTTGCGGGGCCGATCGAATATTGGCCTTGGCCTGATCGCCATCATGCTGGAAGGAAATCAGAACCTTGGCATCGATCTTTGCTGCCTTGTCGTAACGCTTGCGCGGCGATCCGGTCGCGATCATGTCGGCTGAAATGCCTGCATTGCGCAGCCGCGCCTGGGCCGATGTCGCTGCGCCAAGCGCGCGATCGTCTTCCACCGCGATGATGACATCGAGCCCAAAATCGCGGCCCGAAATGTCGCACAGCATCGCCAGCCGCTCGATCCCTGCGGCCCAGCCGACCGCCGGGGTCGGCGACCCGCCGAGATTCTCGATCAGCCCATCATAGCGCCCGCCGCCGAGCACGGTGCCCTGCGCGCCGAGGCGGTCGGTCACGAACTCGAACGCGGTGTGGCGATAATAGTCGAGCCCGCGCACCAGCCGCGCGTTGCGGGTCCAGGCGACGCCGGCGGCATCGAGGCCGGTCGTCACTTTTTCGAAAAAGGCGGCAGCTTCGTCTGTGAGAAAGGCATCGATATCGGGCGCGCCATCGGCGATCGGTCGGTCCTGGGCTTCCTTGCTGTCGAGGATGCGCAGCGGATTGCGTTCCAGCCGGTCCTGCGAGTCCTGCGAGAGATCGCCCCTATGCGCCTGAAAATGCTCGATCAGCGCCGCGCGCCAGGCGTCGCGGCTGGCGGCATCGCCGAGCGTGTTGAGCTGCAGCGTCACGCCCTCGCTGATGCCCAGCTCGCGCAGGATCTGGTCGGCCATCACCAGCAGCTCGACATCGGCCTGCGGATCGCCCGCGCCGATGATCTCGGCATCGATCTGGTGGAACTGGCGATAGCGGCCCTTTTGCGGGCGCTCGTAGCGGAAGAGCGGGCCGTGCGTCGCAAGCTTGATCGGCGCATATTGCTGCCAGCCATTGGTCAGATAGGCGCGGACCAGCCCGGCGGTGAATTCGGGGCGCAGCGTCAGCGAATCGCCGCCGCGATCGTCGAACGTGTACATTTCCTTCGACACGACATCGGTGGTTTCGCCGAGCGAACGCGCGAAGACCGGGGTCGCTTCGAACACCGGCATTTCGACGCGGCGGAAATTATACAGGCGGCGCACCCGCTCGAACGTCTCGACCACATGGCCGAACCGTTCCTGGTCTTCACCGAATATATCCTGGGTCCCGCGGATCGCGCCTGGTGTGCTGATTTTGGCCATATTGCGCGCCATTAGCGACTTTTTGGTGCCACGCCAAACCGGCGGGTGCATTTTTTTGGCGGGCATGCTTATGGTGCTGCAAACACGCACATTCCAAAGGGTCCTGAAATTGCGTCAGTTCATCGCTTCCACCGCCATCGTCCTCACCCTGCTGGCCAGTCCCGTTTCCGCCCAGAACAGCAAGCCTCAGCCCGTGCCGGTCAAGGACATCGTGCCCGCCGCGCGCGACATTCCGTTCCCCGGCGCGATGGCGCTGGAGGTGGACGCGACCGATGTCGATCGCGCGATCTTCCGTGTGAAGCAGACGATCCCCGTACCCGACGATGCCCGATCGGCAGGGCGGTTCACCTTGCTCTATCCGCAATGGCTGCCCGGCAACCATGCCCCGCGCGGCGAGATCGAGAAGCTGGTGGGGCTGAAATTCAGCGCCAGTGGCAAGCCGCTGGCCTGGCGGCGCGATTCGCTCGACGTCAACGCCTTCCACATCACCTTGCCCAAGGGCGTGCGCGAGGTGGTGGCGGAGTTCCAGTTCGTCAGCCCGACCGCCGGCAATCAGGGTCGTGTGGTCGTCGCGCCCAAGATGATGAACCTGCGCTGGAACAATGTGTCGCTTTACCCGGCGGGCTATTTCACCCGCAACATCCCGGTCGATGCGACGGTCATCTGGCCCGCAGGCTGGCAGGCCGGCAGCGCGATGCGGCCCAAGCGCACCACCGGCAACAAGGTCGCTTACGAACGGGTCGATTATGACACGCTGGTCGACAGCCCGATGTTTGCGGGCGCGCATTTCAAGAGCTTTGCGCTGTCCGACAAGGTGACGCTCAACGTCGTCGCCGATGCGCCCGAATATCTTGCCGCCACGCCCGACCAGATCGAGGCGCACAAACGGCTGGTCGCCGAGGCCGAGCATCTGTTCGGCGTGCGGCATTATGATCGCTACGATTTTCTGCTGTCGCTGTCCGACGAGATGAGCGGCATCGGCATCGAGCATCATCGCAGCAGCGAAAATGGCGTCGGCACCGGCTATTTCACCGACTGGGCCAAGGGGCCTGGATCGCGCAACCTGCTGCCGCACGAGATGACGCACAGCTGGAACGGCAAGCATCGCCGTCCGCAGGGCATCTGGGCGCCCGATTTCCGCACGCCGAGCCGCGACGACCTGCTCTGGGTCTATGAGGGGCAGACCCAGTTCTGGGGCTATGTGCTGGGCGCGCGGTCGGGGCTGTTCAGCTATCAGGACACGCTCGATGCCTTTGCCAGCATCGCTGCCGGGCTCGACCGCAGGGCAGGGCGCGACTGGCGCCCGCTGGTCGACACGACGCACGACCCCATCATCGCCGCGCGCCGCCCCAAGGGCTGGACCAGCTATCAGCGCAGCGAGGATTATTACAACGAGGGCATGATGATCTGGCTCGAGGCCGACCAGATCATCCGCCGCGAGTCGGGCAATGCCCGTTCGCTGCAGGATTTCGCGCGCAGCTTCTTTGGTGGGCGCGAGGGCGACTGGGGCGTGGTCACCTATGAGCTGCCCGATGTCGTCGCTGCGCTCAACGCTGTCCAGCCCTATGACTGGCAGGGCTTTTTCCAGAGCCGCGTGTTCGAGGTGACGCCGGAGGTGGGCAAGCAGGGTTTTGCGCTTGGCGGATATGAGCTGGTCTATGTTCCGGAGGCGAGCAATTTCATCCGCTCGGGCGAGGCCGCCTCGGGCACCACTGATCTCAGCCATTCGATCGGCCTGATCGTCGAGAAGGACGGCAAGATTGCGCAGGTCATGTGGGGCAGTCCGGCATTCGATGCAGGCATGACCGTGGGCGACCAGATCACCGGGGTGGCCGGACGCGACTATTCGGGCGAGGCGCTGAAATCCGCAGTCGCGGCAACCTCCAGCACCGGTACCGTCCAGCTTCTGGTCAAGCGGGGCAAGCGTTACCGCGAAACCGCACTTTCCTATCGCGGCGGCTTGCGCTATCCGGCGCTCCGCAAGACGGGGCAGGGCGAAACCGGCCTGGACCGCCTGCTTGCGCCGCAAACCCGCTGAACGCTGAAGGAACGGGCAGCCCGTTCTTGCGGGGATAACAGAACAAAGGCATTCAACCTCATGCTTATCAAAGAGATTCCGATCGGCAAGAACCCGCCGAACAATGTCAACGTGATCATCGAAGTGCCCACCGGTGGCGAACCGGTGAAATACGAGTTCGACAAGGCCTCGGGCGCGCTGTTCGTTGACCGCATCCTGCATACGCCGATGCGCTATCCTGCCAATTACGGCTTCATTCCGCACACGCTTTCGCCCGATGGCGATCCGCTCGACGCGCTGGTGGTGGCCCGTTCGCCGTTCATGCCCGGATCGGTCGTGCGCGCGCGTCCCATCGCGGTGCTGAACCTGGAAGACGAGCATGGCGGCGACGAGAAGGTCGTCTGCGTGCCCGATACCGCGACCTTTCCTTATTATACCGATGTGCGCGAGAAGGAGGACATGCCCGACATCGTCTTCGCGCAGATCGAGCATTTCTTCACCCACTACAAGGATTTGGAAACCGAAAAGTGGGTGCGAATCGGCAAGTGGGGCAATGCCGACGAGGCACGCCGCATCATCACCGAGGCGATCGAGCGCGCCCAGGCCGCCAAGTAAGCTGGCCGGTCATGGGCATGGGGATGGCAGCCTTTCGCAGCGTCGGCAGCCTTGCCGCGCTCGGGGCTGCGATCCTCGCGCTTTCGGCCTGCGCCACGCCCGAGGCGCGCACGCGCGCGGCGCTGGAGCGTACGGGGCTGAGCCGTCCGGTCTCGGCCTGCATGGCCAGCCGCATGGTCGACCGACTTTCGCTGGTGCAACTCCAGCGCCTGGGGCGTCTTGGCAAGCTGCAACAGGCGGGCAGTTTCGACGAATTCCTGCGCCGCACCCGGGCGCTGGGCGATCCGGAAATCCTGGGCGTCGTCAGTTCGTCCGGCCTGATTTGCGCAGTGCGCAACTGACAATCCAAAAACCGCCACGCCCTGTTCGTTTGCAGGGTTTCCTTTGGTGCGCGTCTATGCTTTAGCGCGGCCACATACGTTCATCGACCGATTAACGGTCGGGTTTGGACCGAAAACGAGTCGTCCGCCCGGCCACATCAGAAAGGCATGGGAGCCCTCATGAACATCCACGAATATCAGGCCAAGGAACTGCTCGCGAAATATGGCATCGGCATCCCCGCCGGCCATGCCGCGCTGACCGTCGAAGAGGCGGTTGCCGGCGCCGAAAAGCTGCCCGGGCCGCTCTACGTCGTCAAGGCGCAGATCCATGCCGGCGGTCGCGGCAAGGGCAAGTTCAAGGAACTGGGTGCCGATGCAAAGGGCGGTGTGCGCCTCGCCAAGTCGCTCGACGATGTCCGCAAGGATGCGGGCGAAATGCTCGGCAACACGCTGGTCACCATCCAGACCGGTGACGCCGGCAAGCAGGTCAACCGCCTCTACATCACCGATGGCGTCGACATTGCCGCCGAATATTATCTGTCGATGCTGGTCGACCGCAAGACCGGCCGCGTCGCGATGATCGTCTCGACCGAAGGCGGCATGGACATCGAGCAGGTCGCGCATGACACCCCGGAGCGCATCACCACGATCACGATCGACCCGGCCCAGGGCTTCATGCCGCACCATGGCCGCGCCGTAGCCTTCGCACTGAAGCTTTCGGGCGACCTGAACAAGCAGGCCGCCAAGCTGGCGCAGCAGCTGTATACCGCGTTCATGGATCTCGATTGCGCGATGCTCGAGATCAACCCGCTGGTGGAAACGAAGGACGGCAAGCTGCTCGTTCTCGATACCAAGATGAGCTTCGATTCGAACGCGCTCTATCGTCACCCCGATGTCGAGGCGCTGCGCGACGAGACCGAGGAAGACCCGATGGAGGTCGAAGCCTCGAAGTACGACCTCGCCTATATCAAGCTCGATGGCGATATCGGCTGCATGGTCAACGGCGCGGGCCTGGCCATGGCGACGATGGACATCATCAAGCTCAATGGCATGTTCCCCGCCAACTTCCTCGATGTCGGTGGCGGCGCGAGCAAGGAAAAGGTGACCGCGGCGTTCAAGATCATCCTGTCCGATCCGGCGGTGAAGGGCATCCTGGTCAACATCTTCGGCGGCATCATGAAGTGCGACATCATCGCCGAGGGCATTGTCGCGGCGGCCAAGGAAGTGAACCTTTCGGTTCCGCTGGTCGTGCGCCTGGAAGGCACCAACGTGCAGCAGGGCAAGGACATCCTGGCGAACAGCGGCCTGCCGATCGTCAGCGCCGACAATCTGGGCGATGCCGCCGAGAAGATCGTCGCTCAGGTCAAGCAGGCGGCTTGATGGCATCAACACACCCTCTCCCTTGACGGGAGAGGGTTGCGAAGACTTGGTGAGCGGAACGCGAACCTAGTCGAAACTGGGAGAGGGTGGCTGCGCGGCGCTTGCGCCCAGCACTGGCCCTTTCCAATTCCGACTAGGCAGTCCTTCGACACGCTCCGGACCGCCAAGTCTCCATATCCTCTCTCGTGAAGGGAGAGGATAGGCTGTACGCCACCACTTGACGTTTACGTGAACGGAAACTAGATAGCGTTCACGATCATTAGGGAAGGAAGCGCCATGAAGATCCTTGTGCCCGTGAAACGGGTCATCGACTATAACGTGAAGCCGCGCGTCAAGGCGGATGGCACCGGGGTTGACCTGGCCAACGTCAAGATGAGCATGAACCCGTTTGACGAGATCGCCGTCGAAGAGGCGCTGCGGATCAAGGAAGCGGGCAAGGCAGAAGAAGTCGTCGCCGTGTCCGTCGGACCTGCCAAGGCGCAGGAAACGCTGCGCACCGCGCTCGCCATGGGTGCGGACCGCGCGATCCTGATCGAGACCGACGAAACCGTCGAACCGCTCGCCGTCGCCAAGCTGCTCGCCAAGGTCGCGGCCGAAGAAAATCCGGGCCTGATCCTGCTCGGCAAGCAGGCGATTGACGATGACAGCAACCAGACCGGCCAGATGCTCGCCGCGCTGCTCGGCTGGGGCCAGGCGACCTTCGCCAACACCGTGTCGGTCGAAGGCGACAGCGTCACCGTCGCCCGCGAGATCGATGGCGGCCTGCAGACCGTGAAGCTCAACACCCCTGCGATCGTCACCACCGACCTTCGCCTCAACGAGCCGCGCTATGCCTCGCTGCCCAACATCATGAAGGCGAAGAAGAAGCCGCTCGATACCAAGACCCCAGGTGATTACGGCGTGGATATCGCTCCGCGCCTGACCACGCTCAAGGTTACCGAGCCGCCGGTGCGCAGCGCCGGGATCAAGGTTGCCGATGTCGACGCTCTGGTTGGCAAGCTCAAGGAAATGGGAGTCGGTGAATGAAGACGCTTGTATGGGTTGAGCATGACAATGCGGTCATGAAGGATGCAACGCTCGCGGTCGTCACGGCGGCGGGCAAGCTGGGTGAAGTCCACGCGCTGGTCGCGGGCAAGGGCTGCGGCGCGGTCGCCGAACAGGTCGCCAAGGTCGCCGGCGTCGCCACCGTCCATGTAGCCGACGATGCCTCGCTCGAGCACGGCCTGGCCGAGAATGTCGCGCCGCTGGTCGCCAAGCTGATGGAAAGCCATGACGCGTTCCTCGCGCCCGCCACCACCACCGGCAAGAACATCGCGCCGCGCGTCGCCGCGCTGCTCGACGTGATGCAGATTTCGGACATTCTTTCGGTCGAGGGTCCCAAGACCTTCACCCGTCCGATTTATGCCGGCAACGCGATCGCCACGGTCGAATCGTCGGACGCCAAGCTGGTCATCACTGTGCGCGGCACCGCCTTCGACAAGGCGGCGACCGAAGGCGGCTCGGCCGCGATCGAGGCTGTTGGCGGCGCATCGGATGCGGGCCTGTCGACCTTCCTCAGCGCCGAAATCGCCAAGAGCGAGCGCCCGGAACTGACCAGCGCCAAGATCATCGTCTCGGGCGGCCGCGCGCTGGGTTCGGGCGAGAAGTTCGAGGAAGTCATCACCCCGCTCGCCGACAAGCTCGGCGCCGGCATCGGCGCCTCGCGTGCGGCGGTGGATGCGGGCTATGTCCCCAACGACTATCAGGTCGGCCAGACCGGCAAGATCGTCGCGCCGGAAGTCTATGTCGCCGTCGGCATCTCGGGCGCGATCCAGCACCTTGCGGGCATGAAGGACAGCAAGACCATCATCGCCATCAACAAGGACGAGGACGCCCCGATCTTCCAGGTCGCCGATATCGGCCTGGTCGCGGACCTGTTCACCGCGGTGCCGGAGCTGACCGGCAAGCTGTGATCGGCTGATCCGGTTTGGAAATTGCGAAAAACCCTGGCGGGCAACCGCCGGGGTTTTTTGTTGACAGTAATGTTGGATCACTGTTCCCTGCGCTAACAGGGGGAGCAATCCATGCGATCATTCGGTATTTTCTTGATAGTGGCGGGTATGATTATCGTCGCCATTGGCTTCTATCTTGAGACCAGTATAGAGATCGAGTCTAGTTTTAGCGCTATTGATGGTTACACGCCGCCTTCCTCAGTGGTCAACATCAGCAAGCTTCAAAATCAGGAGCTTATTGTGATTACCGGGCTTTTCACAGCACTAGCAGGTGTCATATTGGCTAGCGTGGGCGAACTGATTAATAGGCTGGAAAATTCTGGAGTAATTCAGCCTGTCGCTGCCCAGCAACCGTTCGCTCATGCTGAGAGAGAAGGGCAAGCATGCGCATGGTGCGATCAGACTGTTCACATGCCAAATCTGCCATGTTCGAACGCCAATCGGGATCACCTGGCCAGCAAATACCCGAGCATGAACAACCGCAAATGCCGTGCAGCGATTGAATCTCAAGGCTTGGTATAGGGTATTCTCGCACGCCTCTTTGCTGGACCGTTTTCCCAAGCATGCCGGAATCCAGAGCGGCCATTAGCTATGCTTTTTTTTGGGCTCCGGATTTCGCCGGAGAACGGATGTGCAGCCGGACAATTCATGGCGGGGCCTTCGACAAGCTCAGGCTGAACGGAGATGGGTTTGGGTCAATTTCGGCCAATGCTATGCAGCCTCTTCCATGCCTCTCTCCAACCTGATAGCCAATCACCCACCGGGGCAGGGCGAACCCCCGGTCAGGTGCTTTAAGCTCCCAAGCTTTGCCGTTCATCATGATCCGCGCGACGACGCGGAGGAACGGTTGCGGGGTTTATGACGAGCGAACATCCGACATTTGGGGAAAGCGTGCGTGTCTTCGCGCGGATCGGGCTGCTGAGCTTTGGCGGGCCGGCGGGGCAGATCGCGCTGATGCATGACGAGCTGGTGGAAAAGCACCGCTGGATCGAGGAGCCGCAATTCCTGCATGCGCTGAATTTCTGCCACTTGCTTCCAGGGCCAGAGGCGCAGCAGCTGGCGACCTATATCGGCTGGCGGCTGCACGGGCTGCGCGGCGGGCTGATGGCGGGAACGCTGTTCCTGCTGCCCGGCGTCGCGATCATCATGGCGCTGTCTATGCTCTATGTCGCGGCGGCGGGGCTCGACTGGTTCGCGGCCTTGTTCCTGGGGATCAAGGCTGCGGTGCTCGCGGTCGTGGTGCAGGCGCTGATCCGGATCGCGGGGCGCGCGCTCGATACCGCCTTCAAGCGCGCGCTGGCGGCTATTGCGTTTGTCGCGCTGGCGCTGTTCGATCTGCCCTTTCCGCTGGTGGTGCTGGGCGCGGGGCTCGCGGGATGGTTGGCGGCGAACTGGCGGCCGGGCTGGCTGGCGCTGAAGCCGGTGGGGCAGAGCGAAGAGGCAACGCCGCGCCCGTCGATCGCCGCAACGCTGCGCACGATTGCTGCATGGGGCGCCATCTGGGCGCTGCCGCTGCTCGCTATCTGGGCGTCGCTGGGTGACGACCATGTGCTGATGCAGATCGGCCTGTTTTTCTCGCAGCTGGCGGTCGTCACCTTTGGCGGGGCCTATGCGGTGCTCGCCTATATGGCGCAGCAGGCGGTGCAGGGCTTCGGGTGGCTGAATGCGGGCGAGATGGCCGACGGGCTGGGCCTGGCCGAGACGACGCCGGGGCCGCTGATCCTGGTGACGCAGTTCGTAGGCTTTCTCGCGGCCTATCGCGATGCCGCGCCGTTCACGCCGCTGGTCGCCGGACTGCTCGGTGCGCTGCTCACGATCTGGGTGACGTTCGCGCCGTGCTTCCTGTGGATATTCACCTTCGCGCCCTGGATTGACCGGCTGCAGCACGCCCAGCAGCTGAAAGGCGCGCTGGCCGCCATCACCGCATCGGTGGTCGGCGTCATCGCCAATCTGAGCCTCTGGTTCGCGCTGCACGTCATCTTCACCCGCGTGGAGGAGCGCGAGTTGGGACCGCTTCGCTTCGACTGGCCGGATTCAGGATCCTTCGATGGACTGGCTCTGGCGCTCGCGGTTTGGGCGGCGGTGCATCTGCTCGTGCTCAAGCGATCGGTGGTCGAGGTACTGGGCGTTGCTGCGGCTCTGGGCCTTGTCGCCAGTATGTTCATCTAACTAGCTTAAATTCTGAACGAATGCTGTCATCCCAATTCAGCCTCGCCACATCGGCGAATCGCTAAACCGTATTCATCCCGCCAGCATCGGTGGAAGAGACGGAAGGAATTGGACGATGGCAAAGGCAAAGGGTGTTATCGGCGCAGCGCTGCTCGGCGCTGCTGCCATGGTTTCGGCAGCGGTCCCTGCGGCAGCCCAGTGGCATGGCGGTGGCCCCGGTTGGGGTGGCGGTGGCGGCTGGGGCGGGCGCGGCGATCGCGCGGTGAACCAGTGTGTGCGCGCCGCCGAGATCGAGGCACGTCGCTTCGGCCGCTTCGCCCAGGTTACCGACATTCGCGATATCGACCGCACCCGCTTCGGCCTGCGCGTGCAGGGCCGCATCGTGGTGGAAAATGGCGGTCGCTGGCGCGGCAATACCGATCGTGGCCGCTTCACCTGCTTCGTGGATCGGGGCCGGGTCTATGACGTGCGTCTCAGCGGGCTCGGCAATTTCCGCTAAGACAAGGGTCTGACCCCTTGCTCCCTGGC
>Ga0155082_105_pt1 | contig 95027 bp, 88 predicted proteins | sample RifCSPhighO2_01_FD_106050 | JGI IMG/M metagenome (GOLD analysis project Ga0155082, IMG submission 106050) | Sphingomonadales bacterium RIFCSPHIGHO2_01_FULL_65_20 | reverse complement strand
CCGGCCCCGGACACTCCCGAGAGCTGGGGCGACGTGAAGCGCCGCTTGTGTATCAGCCAGACCGACCGCTCGCCCAGTAGATCCGGCACGGCGGCATGTTGCGCCATATGCGCGCGGTGCGGACTTCGGCAAAGCGCGCGGCCAGCAAGGGCGCGACCGCATCGCGCATCTGATAGGCGATGATCTGGCCCTGCTCACCCAGCGCCTCCACGCTCGAATCGAGGATACGCGCGCCCAGGTCCGGCGCGATCGTGGAAAAGGGAATGCCGGTGACGATGCGATCGACCGGCCCCAGGCCCAGCCGCCGCAGGATCACGCTCAGCGACGCTGCCGATCCGGTGACCGCATGCAAGCGCGGATCGGGCAGGCTTTCCTGCAGATAGCGGGTGAAGCGGTGGCTGGTATCGATCGTCAGCAGCGTGCTGCCAGCCGGCATGCGGCGCAACAGTTCGCGCGTGAAGGGCCCCTCGCCCGGGCCGAACTCGACCACCAGCCGCGCAGCCGAAAAGTCCACGGGATTGAGCGCTGCCCTGACCAGCGCCGCCGATGCGGGGAACGCCGAACCCACGCCCGACGGCGAGCGCAGAAACTCGCGCATGGTCATGCCCTGGCCCAGGCCCAGCCGTGCCGCAGCCGCCGATAACCAGTGTCCGCGCGATGACCGAACCGAAAAACCCGCGCCCGCCATAATCCCTCCTGCGTCACAACGGCACAGCAACGCCTACGCATCAGGGCGCATCCGGTTTCAGGCCGGGGTCATCCAATGGTGGGATCAAGACCGATACTAACATTCTGGAAAGCCTCGGTTTGCATCTGTCTTTGCGTCGGCAGACCAGGCGAGTTTCCAGGCCTCCCTGCATGCCAAGGCAGACAAATGACTGGCAGCGATGCGATGCGCGCCGGCTCGACCATCCAGATCGGCGCCTCCGCCTTGGGGGACCCCTTCCCTGCACCTACCGGTATCGTCGATTTCTGCTGCGGCGCACTGCCGCTTACCCCGGAATGTGATGGCCGACTGCGGAAAGGCGAAGGGAAGAAAACCCCGTGTTCACAGGGGTTTATAGACAATCGAGGAGGAGTATGGAAGAACGACTGGCGGAGAGGGTGGGATTCGAACCCACGGTGAGCTTGCACCCACGCCGCATTTCGAGTGCGGTACATTCGACCACTCTGCCACCTCTCCGTCCGGGCGAGCCGAAACGGGCGTTTCGGCGATCCAATCGGTTCTCGCGGGGCATGAAAATGCGTGGTCGATCCGCGAGAAGGCGGGCCATTAGCGCAAGGCAAGCGGCTTGCCAAGGGGGAATCCGGCCTGTGCGCGCTGCAAAGCTTGTATGCTGCGCCGCAACACCTTAGATTAAGCCTATGAGCAACCATCCTTTCCGTTTCGGCCAAGACGACGCACCCGATGGCAGCGCCGGTTCCGGTGCGGTGGTGATGCCGCGCGTGGCCAAGGCGCGCTATGCGATCGGCGATGTCGTGCGGCACCGCATATTCGATTTTCGCGGCGTGGTGTTCGATATCGATCCGGTGTTCGCGAACAGCGAGGACTGGTACGAATCGATCCCCGAGGAACTGCGCCCGGCCAAGGACCAGCCCTTCTATCACCTGTTCGCGGAAAATGCCGAGAACAGCTATATCGCCTATGTCAGCCAGCAGAATCTGGTGAAGGACGACAGCAACGGACCCGTCGATCACCCGGCCGTGCCGCAGCTCTTCGGCCCGTTCAGTGGCGGGCGCTATCGCCTACGCACGATGCACTGACACGCCGTCCGGTGGGGCGGTGCCTTTCCGGGAAATAGGGCTTGGACTGGGAAACTCGGTTGAGCCGTATCGTCGGCACGTCGAGGCGGATTGGCAGCTATCGGGCAGACTAAAAAAATTCCGGAACTTCTGCTTTCGACCCCATTGCGGTCATTTGATGCGCATGGTTTTATGGCTCATGACTAGAGACCGTATATTGCGAGAACGGCTTGCCTCAGGTTGTCCGGACCTTGTTGCGGACTTTTATCTCTATCCCACTAGCGAGGGCGGTAAGGCCACCTCCGCAGTGCTAGGGTGGGGAGCGCCATGCATGAGCAGCAAGACTTCCGCTGAAGCTTGGGACGGTTACCCCCTGCTTGAAAGCGAAATGAAGCCTGGTGATCGGCGACGTGTTGGCTTTGTCTTTTTGTCCGGGCAATCAGCAATCAACGCGCTTACAGTTCACGACCAATTCTATATTAATGAAGGACGGATCGTGGGCGAGGCGACCATAGTACGCTAACCCCCCAAAGGCAGATCCCGCCCGAAGTCGCACAAAGGCGCTGCTGTCAGTCACCGAAGTCCCCACCCGCCGATCAGGACCGCAGCTTCCATCCCGACCGGAGCAGCGCGTAGCAGCCGATACCGAGCGCGGCGTTGATGGCGAGCAGCAGCAGCGATCCCGCGAGCAGCGGCGAATCGGTGCTGCTGATGAAGCCGTAGCGGAAGCCCGAGATCACGTAGAAGAACGGGTTGGCATGGCTGAGCGCGCGGAACGTGGGCGCCATAGCGTCGACCGAATAGAAGGTGCCCGAAAGCAGCGCGAGCGGGGCGACCACGAAATTGGTGATCGCGGCGGCATGATCGAACTTCTCCGCCCAGATCGAGGTGAGCACGCCCATGAAGGCGAGCATCACCGCGCCCATCAGTCCGAACCAGAGGATCGCCCAGAGATGCTGCGGCATGACATGGATTCCCGGCCAGAGCAGCATCGCCAGCCAGACGGCCGCGCCCACCAGGAACGCGCGGGTGACGGCGGCGATGACCAGCGACACCAGCACCTCGAGCTCGGACAGCGGCGGCATCAGATAATCGATGATCGTCCCCTGGATCTTGCCGACGAGCAGCGAGAAGCTCGAATTGGCAAAGCTGTTCTGCATCATCGCCATCACGATAAGGCCGGGGGCGAGGAAATCGCCGAACGGCACGTCGAGCACCATGCGTCCGCTGCGCCCCAATGCGACGGTGAAGATCACCAGATAGAGCATGGTGGTGATCGCCGGGGCCCAGATGGTCTGCAACTGCACCTTGAAGAACCGGCGCACCTCTTTCATATAGAGGGCTTTCAGTCCTCCCCAGTTTATCGCGCTGATCCTCACGGTGCCGGGTTCCGCAAAGGGGCTCGGCGATCGAACTTCCGGCCTTGTGCCGGTCTGGGCCACGCCAGCGGGGGGATTTGGTGCTTGATCGTTCATGGTGGATGCGCCTATCGGCGGTCACCAGACCGGGCAAGCCCCAATAGGTCAAGAAGGAATTGCTTTTCATGTCATGGACCGACGAGCGCATCGACCAGCTCAAAACCATGTGGGAGAAAGGCCTCACCGCCAGCCAGATCGCAGAAGAGCTGGGCGGGGTCAGCCGCAACGCCGTCATCGGCAAGGCACACCGCCTGGGCCTGAAGTCGCGCCCCTCGCCGGTCAAGCCTGGCGAAGCCAAGCCCAAGCCCGCGCCAAAGAAGGAGGCCGCGCCCAAGCCTGCGAAAAAGGCCGAGGTCGAAGCCCCCGCAGATGAGCCGCCGTTCAAGACCGATGCGCCCGCCGCCGCCACCGCCAAGCCTGTGCGCGTCGCGCCTGCTCCTGCTCCCGCGCCGACCCCTGCCCCGCGCCCGGTGGAAGCCGCGCCGGTGGTCGATGAAGACGAGGATGATAACGACGAGGCTGGCGAAGTCACCGCCGCACCCGAGGCCAAGCCGCAGCCTCGGATCGTTTCGGTCGGCCCCGGTGGATTCCTGCGCCAGGGTCCCGGCGACCAGCAGGCGCCGATCCCGCCCGCGCCGCCGCGCCGCCTGGTGCCCGCGCGTCCCAGCCCGGAAATCGCCGACAAGACCAGCCTGCTCGATCTGACCGATCGCATCTGCCGCTGGCCGATGGGGCATCCGGGCGAGCCCGATTTCCATTTCTGCGGCGAGCCGGTCAATCCCGGTTTCCCCTATTGCGTCGAGCATTGCGGCCGCGCCTATCAGGCGCAGCTGCCGCGCGGCACGCGCCGTCCGCCTCCGCCGATGCCGTTCGGCGGACCCAGGGTGCGTTGAGGCGATCAAAGCCTGAACATTCTGGCGGATAAGTCCGGCGGGCCGCTTGCCCGTCCGAGCATTTCCGCCGTATAGCTGGCGGCATGTCCGACGATCTGTTCGCCAAAGCCTCCGCCACGCCCGAAACCTATGACGCCTCCGCGATCGAGGTGCTCGAGGGGCTGGAACCCGTGCGGCGCAGGCCGGGCATGTATATCGGCGGCACCGACGAGCGCGCGCTGCATCACCTGGCCGCCGAGGTGCTCGACAACAGCATGGACGAGGCGGTGGCGGGCCATGCCTCGCGGATCGAGGTGACGCTGCGCGCGGGCAACCATCTGACGATCAGCGACAACGGGCGCGGCATTCCGGTCGATCCGCATCCCAAATATCCCGGCAAGTCGGCGCTGGAGGTCATCCTCACCACGCTGCATTCGGGCGGCAAGTTCTCGAACAAGGCCTATGCGACCAGCGGCGGCCTGCATGGCGTCGGCGTCTCGGTGGTCAACGCGCTGTCGACCGAATTGCTGGTCGAGGTCGCGCGCAACAAGGAGCTGTACGCGCAGCGCTTCTCGCGCGGAGCGCCGCTCGGCCCGCTGGAAAAGGTCGGCGCGGCACCCAACCGGCGCGGCACCACGATCGGCTTCGTGCCCGACGAAGAAATCTTTGGCGCCGGTGCGAAGTTCAAGCCCGCGCGGCTGTTCGCGCTCGCCCGGTCCAAAGCCTATCTCTATGCCGGGGTCGAGATCCGCTGGAAATGCGATCCCGAGCTGGCCGACGACAAGGTGCCGCAGGAAGCGGTGTTCCAGTTCCCCGGCGGGCTTGCCGATCACCTGCGCGAGCAACTGGGCAATCGCGAATGCGCGACCTCCGATTTCTTCGCGGGCCGCCAGGATTTTCCCGAGGGCAAGGGCCGGGTCGAATGGGCGGTCGCCTGGCCGCTCTGGTCCGACGGCAGCTATTCCTATTACTGCAACACCATCCCGACGCCCGATGGCGGCACGCACGAAGCGGGACTGCGCGCGGCGATTTTGAAAGGACTGCGCGGTTTCGGCGAGCTGATCGGCAACAAGAAGGCGGCGGGGCTGACGGCCGAGGACGTGATGACCGGCAGCGAGCTGATGCTCTCGGTGTTTATCCGCGATCCGCAGTTCCAGAGCCAGACCAAGGACCGGCTGACCTCGCCCGAGGCGGCGCGGCTGGTCGAGGCGGCGATCCGCGACCATGTCGACCATTTTCTCACCGACAATATGGAGCGCGGCAAGGCGCTGCTCGGGCTGGTGCTCGAGCGGATGGACGAGCGCCTGAAGCGCAAGGCCGAGCGCGAGGTCAAGCGCAAGACCGCGACCAGCGCGCGCAAGCTGCGCCTGCCGGGCAAGCTCACCGATTGCAGCAATGACGGCACCGGGGTCGAGGGAGCGGAGACCGAGATCTTCATCGTCGAGGGCGACAGCGCGGGCGGATCGGCCAAGCAGGCGCGCGACCGCAAGACCCAGGCGATCCTGCCGATCCGCGGCAAGATTTTGAACGTCGCCTCGGCCAACAGCGCCAAGATCGGCGCCAATCAGGAGATCGCCGATCTCGCGCTGGCGCTGGGCTGCGGCACCGGGAAGCATTGCGACCCGGCCCAGTTGCGCTACGACCGCATCATCATCATGACCGATGCCGATGTCGACGGCGCGCATATCGCCACGCTGCTGATGACCTTCTTCTTCCAGGAAATGCCCGATATCGTGAAGGCCGGGCACCTGTACCTCGCCCAGCCACCGCTCTACCGGCTCGTGGTGGGGGCCAAGAGCTGGTACGCGCGCGACGATGCGCACCGGGCGGAGCTCGAAGCCACCATCCTCAAGGGCAAGAAGGTCGAGGTCAGCCGCTTCAAGGGACTGGGCGAGATGAACCCCGGCCAGCTGCGCGAAACGACGATGAACCGCGCCACCCGCTCGCTGCTGCGCGTGACGCTGCCGCCAGCCTATGAGCAATATGCGGCGGTCAAGGAACTGGTCGGCGAACTGATGGGCAAGAACCCGGAACACCGGTTCAACTTCATCCAGAACCACGCCGCGCAGGTCGATCGTGAAGCGATCGACGCGTAAGGGTTTCGGCCTTGGGAGACGGTTCGTAAGACGTCCCTCGACTTCCCGGCATGACCGGGAAGTTTACCCCGAGCGGCTGGCTTGCCAGCCAGCCGAGGGGCTCGGGACAAACGGAGGGGGGAGCGATCCGGCATCAGCAGCGCGTGCATCCCGCAGCAACTTCCCGTTTGTCCCGAGCGAAGTCGAGGGGCCTGGACGCAGACCCCGCCGATTACAGGCGACACTGGCAGCGCTGAGCCTCGCCATCACCACGCCCGTCGCAAACGCCCAGACCCCCCCCGCCGCTGCGACCCCCTCCCCCGCTTTCGACCAGGGCGCGGCCAGCGTGCTCGCGCTGCTGCAGGGCAAGGCGAAGGCGGCGGACATCTTCAACCCCGCCTTCGTCGCTGCCGTGCCCGAAGCGCAGCTCGCGCAAGTGGTCGCCGGGCTCAAGGCGCAGCATGGCGAGCCGCAGGCGGTGGTTGCGGTGCGCCCGATGGACCCGCGCTCGGCCAGTATCGATATCCGCTTCGACAGGGCGATCGTCACCTTCACCATCGGCATGCTGGACGGAAAGCTCTCGGGCCTGTTCATCACCGGCACGCGTACCGAGGATGACAGCCTCGACAAGGTGACGGCCGATATCGCCGCGCTGCCGGGGCGAACCGGGCTGATCCTGCAGAAGCTGACCGCCACCGGCGCGGAAACCCTTGCCAGCCGCAATTCCGAGGAGCGCTTCGCCATCGCCTCGGTGTTCAAGCTTTATGTGCTCGCCGAGATCGACCGGGCGGTGCGCGCGGGCGAGCGCAAGTGGAGCGACGTGCTGCCGCTCACGCAGAAATCGCATCCCTCGGGGATCACGCAGGACTGGCCCGACAATGCACCGATGACGCTGCAGACGCTGGCGACGCTGATGATCTCGGTCAGCGACAACAGCGCTACCGACACGCTGATCGCCGCGATCGGCCAGAAAAGGCTCGCCGCCATCGTCAGGGCGAGCGGCCATGCCAATCCTTCGGACATGATCCCGCTGCTGTCGACGCAAGCCGTGACGGGCCTCAAGATGCCCGCCAATGCCGCCTTGCGCGACCGCTTCCTCGCGGCGGACGATGCCGCGCAAACGAAGCTGCTGGCTGAGGGGAGCGATGCGCTGCGGCTCAAGAATCTCGACCTGTCGGTCTATACCGGCGGGCCGAACCAGATCGACACCGTCGAATGGTTTGCCAGCCCCGCCGATATCGCGCGGCTGCTTGCCAAGCTCGAACGCGAGGGCGATCCCGTCACGCGGGCGATCCTGAAGATCAATCCGGGCATCGCCCCGGTCAATGCGAAGCGCTGGGACTATCTCGGCTACAAGGGCGGGTCGGAGCCGGGGATCATGGCGATGAGCTTCCTGCTCCGCTCGAAAACCGGCGAACGTTATGCGGTCAGCGCGCTGGTCAACAATCCGGCGGCGGACATCGACCAGCCGGGCTTCGTCACGCTGATGGCGCGGCTGCTCGATCAGCTTGCCGGACCGCCAGCCACTCGTCCCTGAGCAGCCCGAACAACAGCGTATCGCGCACCCCGATATGCGTCTCCCATTCGGCGCGCAGATGGCCCTCCAGCTGGAAGCCCAGTTTCTGCAACAGGCCGATGGAGAAACGGTTATCGGGATCGGTATCGGCGAACACGCGGCGCTGGCCTTCGGTCAGGAACAGCTGGTCGAGCACCATCCCGACCGCCTCGCGCGCGATCCCCTGCCCCCAGGCCGGGCGGGCGAGGATATAGCCGATCTCGCTGACATTGGCGCGGCGCTGGTGCGCGTTGACCCAGCCGAGCGCGACATCCTCGCCGGTGCGGGTGATCGCCCAGCTGCGCCAGCTCGCATCCTCGCCCGCGACCGGCTCCAGCATCGAGCGCGTCTCTTCCACCGAGCGGTGCGGCCCGAACGCCCACCAGGTCATCAACTCATCGTCGGACAGGATATCGAACAGCGCCTCGGCATCGCTGACGCGCACCTGTCGCAGCGTCAGCCGGTCGCTCTGCAGGACGGGAAGGCCGCTCATGCCGCGGTCAGCGCAGCGACCAGCGCCTTGACCTTCTTCTGCCGCCATTGCGGCGTCGGTGCGACCACCCAGAACGCGCGGCGCGATTCGCGGGTCTCGCCGAGCGCCACCAGCCGCCCTTCGGTCAGGTCTCGCTCGGCGAGCAGCCAGGGCACAGTCACGATACCGAAACCTGCAATCGCCGCGTCGAGCCCCAGCCCGGCATCGGCGACCTGCATCACGGTGGAATCGTCGGCCTCGTCCTCGCCTGTGCCGCGCTGGCAGCCGGGCCAATCGATCCGCCGGTTGCCATCATAGCCAGGCGCGGCGACGGTGACGAACTGCGCCGGGCCGATCTGCGCGCCTTCCAGCTCGGCAGGCCCATCGGCCAGCCGGATCGCGCAATCGAGATTGGCCTCAGTAAAATCGATATCGCTGTCGCCCGAAACCAGCGTGTAGCGGATTTCGGGATTGGCAGCGGCATAGCCGATCAGCCGATGGTGCAGCCATTTGGCGGCAAAGTCGCGCGGCACCGCGATGGTCAGGCGAAAGCTCGACTGGCCCTGCTGCATCGCGCGCACCGCCTCTTCGAACTGCAGGAAACCGCTGCGCAGCGCATCGAGCCCGGCGCCTGCCTCATCGGTCAGCTCGAGACCCTTGGGCGTGCGGCGAAAGAGCACGACGCCCAGCATTTCCTCGAGCGCGCGGATCTGCTGGCCGACCGCCGCCGGGGTCACCGCCAGCTCGTCGGCGGCGCGGGTAAAGCTCAGGTGCCGGGCTGCGGCGTCGAGCACGCGCAGGCCGTTGAGCGGAAGATGGGTACGCTTCATGGGAAACGGTGATTAATCGGCAACCGCCGGTGCGACCAGCGGAAAACGCGGGATCTCGACCGCGATCATCTGCCCGTCGTCGCGCAGCATGCGGTACACGCCTTCCATCCGCCCCGTCGGCGTGTTGAGCGGACAGCCCGAGACATAGTCATGCGCCTTGCCAGGCTGGATCACCGGCTGTTCGCCGACCACGCCCTCGCCATCGACCTGATGCACGCCGCCGCGACCATCGGTGATCACCCAGTGGCGCGTGAGCAGTTGCACGGCCTGATCCGAATGGTTCTCGATGCGGATGTGATAGGACCAGAACCAGCGGGCGTTGTCCGCGCGCGAGCGATCCGGCAGAAAGCTCACCGCCACCCGCACCGTGATGCCCTGGGTGGTGGCCGAATGGCCGAAGAACCTGTCCATGCTGTCCGAAATGCCGTCCATGCCGCCAATATGCCTCTTTCAGCGCCGCCGCGAAAGGGGCACTGGGGAATATTTCGCCCGTGGGGCTGCTGACGGTTACTTGCCGCTCTCCTTCCTGAGATAGGCAATCACATCGGCGCGCTGCTGCGCATTCATCAGGCGGAAGGGCATCTTGGCCCCGGGGACAAAGCCTTGCGGGTTGGCGAGCCACTTGTCGAGCCTGGCCGCGTCCCAGGCAAAGCCTGCTTTCTTGAGCGCGGGAGAATAGTCGAAACCGGGCGCGCTGCCAGCCTTGCGACCGAACACGCCGCGATGCGCCGGGCCGACGCCATTGGCATCGAGCGCATGGCATCCGGTGCAGTTGGTCTGATAGACCTTGGCCCCGCGTGCCGCATCGCCGGTCTGTGGCGCCGTCTGCGCGCCTGCGGCCACCGTCGTCAGGACGAGCGCCGCCGTCCCCAGCGCCGCCATGCGCAAAATCCGATTGTCGATCAATGCCATCTCCACCTGCTGCTGCAACGGAGGCGCGATATGGGGGCGATGGCCGGCATTACCAGCCGCAACGAACGCGATTGCAGGCTTATTCGGCGGGTGCCACCACGGGATCGACCTTCGCGCGCCTGCCGGTCAGCCAGCCGATCGCGCGGGGCACCGGGCCGTGGCGTTCCATCCACGCAGCATAGGCGGCATAATCGGGATCGGCCATCAGGTGCCGCTCCTCGGTCCGCGCGCGCCAGTAATAGACGCCCGACACCGCGGCGAGCAGCACGGTGTTGCGCAGCCCATCCTGCCACGACCCGCTGGTGACCAGGAATGGCAGGGTGGAAAACCACCAGAAGGCGTTCTTCGACAGATAGGCCGGGTGCTTGGTCCAGCGATACGGCCCGTGCGTCAGGATGCCGCGATGGGTGAGGTTGGAAAAGCGGATGCCGAACGCGACCGTTGCCCAGGCATAGACACCGGTGAGAAACACCAGCCAGACACCCCAGATGGCGAGCAGGGTCGTGTGCCCTTCGAACCAATAAGCCCAGTCGGCCGTCGCGACGTGATAGTTGAGCGGACCGTTATCGCCCATCATGATGAACGGCGGATAGCAGATCAGCGCCGCGGCCCAGCCGGCCATAAAGGGATTGGCGGTGCGGATGTGCGAATCGAGCGGCTTGAAGGTCAGCACATAGCCGACGGTCGCGAACTGCACGTCGACCAGGAACATCGCGATGATCAGCCAATTGGCGATCCAGACTGGGTTGGTGGCGATCTCGGCGACATTGGCGTTGACGATATCGGCATAGCCGCCCGGCACGATCGAGAGCATGAAGGCGAGGAAAAAGCCCTTCACCGCCCAGGCGCGCAAGTGATGCCAAATCTGTTCGCGGTCCCAGCCGGGCTGGCCGGAGATCATCGCGCCGAAATGCCACGCGCCGTCGCGCGGTTCCTTCAGATAGCGGTCGATCCAGATGACATAGGGGATGGAAAGGAAGAACAGGAAGGGCGAGGCGTAGATGAACACCGCCATCGAGAACTGGTAATTGCCCGTCCAGTACCAGCGCGCGGTCGCATAGATCGCCGCGATCAGCGACCAGGTTAGCCACAGTCCGGTCAGCTTGATGGTGCTGATGTCGAGCACATCCTTCACGGCGCGCGGATGGCTCCAGTCGATGCCGGTGCTCGGGCGCAGATGGACCTTGTCGACAACGATCGACCAGATCACCATCGGCACCCCGGTAGCCACGCAGCAGACCAGCGCCGCGCTCGGCCCATCCCAGCCGAAATGGCGCGCCAGCGCAATCCAGCCCAGAAGTCCGACCAGTCCGATCAGGCCCGCGCCATGGCTCACCGCGCTGGGCGGACAGGGGTCGGACAAGGCGGACGCAGCTTGGGTCATGTCGCGCGCCTTTTAACCGATATTGGTAAGGATTCGATGAAGGAAATGCTGCGGTTCCAAGCCGGAATTCGCCGAACCGAGACAAATGCCGCTCGACTTGGAACCACGATCATGGCCTAATCGTCATCCCGGCGCGGGGCTGTTGCCATCAAGGGACGCGCCGGGAAAACAGGGTTGCAAAGGGTCGTATCATGCATCTGGGGCGTTTGCGGGCGCGCGGTCTCGCTTGGGGAGCAATGGGTTTCATCGCCACAGGGCTGGGCGCGCAGGTGGCCAGGGCCGAGACCATCCACGGCACCTGGGAAAACCCGACCGGCGATGTGCGTGTAGTTACCCAGCCGTGCGGCGAGAATCTGTGCGGCAAGGTCAGCTGGGCCAGCGATCTCGCCAAGAAGGACGCCGCTGCGGGCGGCACGCCCAATCTCGTCGGCACCAGCCTGCTACGCGATTATCGGCTGACCAAGCCGGGACACTGGAAGGGCAATGTCTTCGTGCCCGATCTGGGCGGCACCTATTATTCGACGATCAAGCTGCTCGATGCCGGGCGGATCAAGATCAGCGGCTGCATATTGGGCGGCTTACTGTGCAAGTCTCAGATCTGGAAGAAGGTCTGACGGATCAATCGGGGCGTTGATCCACCTCGCGCGATGCGGGGTCGAAGCCGTGCATCCGCCAGTGGTATTGCAGCGCGATGACCGCGCCCTTGGCCGGTTGCAGCATGACAATCGTCAGCAGCAGCGCGCCCAGCACCGCGATCAGCGCCAGCCACCCCATCGGCAGCAGCTCGCGGCTGCCGGCTGCAATCAGCACCGGGGCGAGCAGATGCCCGCTGATGAAGATCGCGATATAGGCGGGAAAGTCATCGGCCTGGTGCAGCGTCCAGTCCTGCCCACAGCACGCGCAGCGCGCGACGGGCTTCAGATAGCGGGCGAACAGCGGCTTGTGGTCGCAGCGCGGGCAATGGTTGCGCATCCCCCGCAGCGCGGCAACGAGGGCGCTCGGTTCCTCGATGGCCTTCTCGATCGCGCGGGGTGCGGAATTGGGCATGGCGTTCGTCCTCGGCCGGCCTCGATGCCGACAAGACGAGCGTTACGCCCCTGAGCCCACAAATGATAGCGGCTTGCGGCCATTGATTGACGGCCGAGCCTCCCCATCATGAAAGGCTCGCAAAACAGGGGCCTCCAATGACCATCCTCATCCCGATCCTGGGCGATCAGCTCAGCCTTTCCCTCTCGGCGCTGCGCGGCGTCGAGCAGAAACGGGCGGTGCTGCTGATGATGGAGGTGGAAGAGGAGACGACCTATGTCCGCCACCACAAGGCCAAGATCGCCTTCATTCTCTCGGCGATGCGCCACCATGCCGAAGCGCTGCGCACGGCGGGCTGGACGGTGGATTATGTGAAGCTGGACGACCCCGACAATGCAGGCTCGTTTACCGGAGAGCTGGCGCGCGCGATCGAGCGCCACGCCCCTGACCGCATCATCGCAACGCTGCCCGGCGAATGGCGGGTGCGAGCGGCGATGGAAGAATGGGCGGATCGGTTCGACGTACCCGTCGAGCTGCGCGAGGACGACCGGTTCGTCTGCACGCACGAGGAATTCGACGCCTGGGCCGAGGGGCGCAAGCAGCTGCGCATGGAGTTCTTCTACCGCGAAATGCGCCGCAAGACCGGGCTGCTGCTCGATGACGAAGGCAAGCCCGAGGGCGGCGAATGGAATTACGACAGCGAGAACCGCAAGCCGCCACCGAACGAGCCGCTGCTGATCCCGCAGCCGCTCAAGTTCAAGCCCGACGAGATCACCCGCGCGGTGCTCGATCTCGTGGCCAAGCGTTTCGGTAACCATCCCGGCAGTCTCGACCATTTCGCCTTCGCCACCACAGCCGAGGACGCGGCGAAGCAGCAGGCGCATTTCATCCGCCATGCTCTGGCGAAGTTCGGCGACTATCAGGACGCGATGCTGACCGACCAGCCGTTCCTGTGGCACTCGATCCTCTCGCCCTATCTCAATTGCGGGCTGCTCGATCCGCTCGATCTGTGCCGCGCGGTCGAAAAGGCGTATCGCGACGGCAAGGCCCCGCTCAACGCGACCGAGGGCTTCATCCGCCAGATCATTGGCTGGCGCGAATATGTGCGCGGCATCTACTGGCGCGAGGGGCCGGATTATGCACAGCGCAACGCCCTGAATGCCAGCCGCCCCCTGCCCGGCTTCTATTATGACGGTCAGACCGACATGCACTGTCTGAAACAGGCGATCGGCCAGACGATGGACCATGGCTATGCGCACCATATCCAGCGGCTGATGATCACCGGCAATTTCGCGCTGATCGCCGGCATCGATCCGCACGCGGTGCATCTATGGTATCTGGAAGTGTACGCGGACGCCTATGAATGGGTCGAGCTGCCCAACACGCTGGGAATGAGCCAGTTTGCCGATGGCGGGCTGCTCGCCAGCAAGCCCTATGCGTCGAGCGGCAATTACATCCATTCGATGTCCGATTACTGCCAGCATTGCCGCTATGACGTGAAAGCCAAGACGGGGGCAAAAGCCTGTCCGTTCAACCTGCTCTACTGGGATTTTCTCGACCGCAACGAGGACGTGCTGGGCAAGAACCAGCGACTCGCGATGCCCTATCGCAACTGGGCGAAGCGGGCGGACAAGGACAAGCAGGCGATCCGCGCCGATGCAGGGCGCTTTCTCGATTCGCTCACCAGATGAACGAGCTGATCGCAACAAAGAATGCGGTAAAGCTCAGGAAGAAAAGGCGGATTTCCTCGTTGCGTTGCGCGCGCTTGCGCTTGGCCAGCACCTCTGGTTCGTCGACCGGGGTCGCTGCGAGGACGCGGGGCGACAGCGCCGAGCGGAAGCTGTGGGGCTGAGCCGGGGTGCGAAGGAATTGAAGCCGCTGCATACCTGAGGAGTTAATGCATTTTTAACCATTGCCCATGGCAATTGATGGTTAACGCAATCGCTGTGCCGAAAGCGGACACCGGTTCGCCGCACCCGCTTTACGTTTACGTCAACTCTGCTGCGCAAAATCCGGTTGGAGCGCGGGCCAAGCTGCGCTAGACCTAGCACCATGAAGCACGAAACCATCCGCAAGGCCGAAACCATCCCGTTCACCTGGGACGACCCCTTTCTGCTCGACGAGCAGCTGACCGAAGAGGAGCGGCTGATCCAGCAAAGCGCGCGCGGTTTTGCGCAGGACGTGCTGCAACCGCGTGTCATCGACGCGTTTCGCGAAGAGATCGACGCGCCCGAACTGTTCCCGATGATGGGCGAAGCTGGCCTGCTCGGCGCAACCATATCGGAAGAATTCGGCGGCGCGGAGGCGAGCTATGTCGCCTATGGCCTGATCGCACGCGAGGTCGAACGGGTCGACAGCGGCTACCGGTCGATGATGTCGGTACAGAGCTCGCTCGTCATCCACCCGATCAACACCTATGGCAGCGACGAACAGCGCCGCAAGTATCTGCCCGGCCTCACCGCCGGCACGCTGATTGGCTGTTTCGGCCTGACCGAACCCGATGCGGGATCGGACCCGGCGGGCATGAAGACGCGGGCGAAAAAGGTCGATGGCGGCTATCTGATCTCGGGCGCGAAAACCTGGATCTCGAACAGCCCGTTTGCCGATGTGTTCGTGATCTGGGCCAAGTCCGACGCGCATGGCGGCGCGATCCGCGGATTCATTTTGGAAAAGGGCATGAAGGGCCTCAACGCCCCCAAGATCAAGGGCAAGCTCAGTTTGCGCGCGTCCACCACCGGCATGATCCAGATGGACGAGGTCGAAGTCGGCGAAGACGCGCTGCTGCCGAATGTCGAGGGGCTCAAGGGTCCGTTCGGCTGCCTCAACCGCGCGCGCTACGGCATCAGCTGGGGCGCGATGGGCGCGGCGGAATTCTGCTGGCACGCCGCGCGGCAATATGGTCTCGACCGCGTACAGTTCGGCAAGCCGCTCGCCGCGACGCAGCTGTTCCAGAAGAAGCTGGCCGACATGCAGACCGAGATTGCACTCGGCCTGCAGGCGAGCTTGCGCGTCGGACGGCTGATGGACGAGGGCCGGTTCGCGCCCGAGATGATCTCGATCGTCAAGCGCAACAATTGCGGCAAGGCGCTCGACATCGCCCGCATGGCGCGCGACATGCACGGCGGCAACGGCATCAGCGAAGAATATCAGGTGATGCGGCACATGGTGAACCTGGAAACGGTTAATACCTACGAGGGCGCGCATGATGTTCACGCGCTTATCCTGGGCCGCGCACAGACCGGAATTCAGGCGTTTTTCTGAACGACCATGATTCATCCCGTTGGTAACGGAGCATTAACCCGAACCATTTAGCTTTCGGCCTTGGCCAGGGAGCGGTGCAATCAGCGTTGATGGGCGGGTATATTCATGACTTCGGGTCCACCGGCCATGAGGGCTGGGGCGATCCTGACCTTGCCGACGCGGCAAGCAGCCGCATGGATCGGCCCGACACCTTGCGCCTGTTGCGCAGCCTTGATCGTGCGGGCATCGGCGTGTTCGAATGCGATCTCAGGACGGAAAGCCTGATCTGGACGCGCAGTCTTTACGACATATTCGGCGTCCCCCTTAAAGGCGATGTCCATCGCAGCGAGATCATAAAGCTCTACGATCCGGAGTCACGCGATGCGCTGGAGAGGGTGCGCTCGCGCGCGATCGAACGGTCGGGCAGCTTCGCGCTCGACGCTCGCATCACGCAGTCTGGCGGCGAGGAGCGCTGGATCCAGATCACGGCCCAGGTGGAATGCGTTGCCGGACGCCCCGTCAGACTGACCGGCACCAAGCAGGATATCACCCGCCAGCGCGCCGAGCAGGAGCGCCTGCGCGCCTCGGCCGAGACCGATTGCCTTACCGGCCTTGCCAATCGTGCGGTGTTCCAGACCCGCTTCTTGGATGCGAGCGTCGCGGCCCCCGTCTTCCGGCCGCTGGGCGCGCTGATCCTGTTCGATGTCGATGGCTTCAAGGCGATCAACGATCGCTACGGCCATCTGGCGGGCGACGCCTGTCTGGTGCAGTTCGGCAAGCGCCTTTCCCAGGCCTTTTTCGATTCCCTGATGGTGGCGCGAGTGGGTGGCGACGAATTTGCCGTACTGCTTCCCAGCAACCGCCACCTGCCACGGATCGCCCGGCGCGCGAAGGAAGCGATCAATCTGCTCAGGACGCCGATCGTCTGGAACGGACATCTGCTCGAAGTGAGCGCAAGCTACGGCATCGCGATCGCCGAAAACGCGATGGCCTATGATGCCGAAGCGATGTTCCTGCGCGCCGACCGGGCGCTGTATACTGCAAAGCGCGGGCGACCGAACGCTTAACTGCGCAGCCCTGCCAGTTCGTCGAGCTCGGCCATGATGTTGAGATTCTGCACCGCAGCCCCGCTCGCGCCCTTGCCCAGATTGTCGAGCATCGCGACCAGCCGCACCTGCGATCCATCGGCACTGGGTAGCACGTAAAGCGAGAGCCGGTCGGTGGCAGGATCATTCTCGCTCACGAGAAGCTCGCCCGGCACCGCATCGATCGGTGCGACGCTGACCAGCGGCTCGCCTGCATAATGGTCCACGAGCGCGGCGTGCAAGGTCCGCGCATCGGCAAAACCCAGCTCCGGATCGAGGAACAGCGGCACATCGACCAGCATGCCGCGGAAGGCGCGGACGACCGCGGGCGCAAAGATCGGCGCGCGGCTGAGCCCGGCATGCACCTGCATCTCGGGCAGATGCTTGTGCTCCAGCCCCAGCGCATAGGCGCGAAAGCCGATTTCCGGAGCATCGACCTGCATCCGCTGGATCAGATCCTTGCCGCCGCCCGAATAGCCGCTCACCGCGTTGACGATGAAGCCATGATCGGCGGGCAGCAGGTCCTCGGCGACCAGCGGCGCGACCAGCGCCAGGAAACCGGTCGGGTAGCAGCCAGGATTGCTCACCAGCCGGGCGCTGGCAATCGCCTCCCGCTGGCCCTTGCGTAGCTCGGCAAAGCCATAGGTCCAGCCATCGGCGACGCGGTGCGCGCTCGAGGCATCGATGAAGCGCGTGTCCGCCCCCTCGCCCAGCGCCACCGCCTCGCGTGCAGCGGCATCGGGCAGGCACAGGATGACGAAATCGGCGTCCTGGATGGCAGCGGCGCGCGCGGACACGCTCTTGCGATCGGCGTCGGAGAGCGTGATCAGGCGGAATTCGTCGCGCCCCGCCATGCGCTCGGCAATCTCCAGGCCGGTGGTTCCGGCCGCGCCATCGATGAAAAGCTTGAGCATCAGCCGATCCTCTTGCGCGCCAGAACCGGCTGCGGCGTGGTTTCGGGGAAGCGGGCGATCACATCGGCCAGCGGCTCTGCCACCACCTGCATCCAGAAGGCATTGGCGTGCACCAGCGTCTCTGCATCCGCCATCATCCCGACATGGCCGGGAAAGAAGACCAGATCGCCGCGCGTCAGCGGCTCGTCATCGCCCAGCGCGCGGCCGAGCGCCGCCATCTGCTGGTCGCTGTCGCGCGGGGCGGCATGGCCTGCGAGCATCAGCACCAGCTGCACCAGCCCCGAACAGTCGAGCGCATCACCGCCGCGCCCGCCCCAGAGATAGGGCGCGCCGATCAGCTGCTGCGCGCGATCGACCGGATCGCAGGTCAGCGCATCGAGGCCGATCGCATGGCGCGCCGACATCCAGCCGGCTTCGACCTGCAGGAACTTCCCGCACTCGCTGGCGCCGTGCACTGCGACCCGCGCGCCCATCGGCAGGCTCGCCACCAGCGGCGTCTTGATCGACGGTTCGGCAAACACGAGCGCGCTGCGGACATGCACGACATGGGTCGGCTCGGCGGCATCGCGGGTCAACGCGTCGAGCCGGACATAGCCGCAATAGCCGTCGTGAACGGCATAGCCCCACCCCCAGTCGCCCGCGCTGTCGAGCAGGGCGAAGCCTTCGCCCGGCTGCAACTGGCTGACCGCCTCGGCATCGGCGCTGCCCGCCTTGCGCAGCATCGCTGCGGCATGGCTCACGCGATGGAGCTGCGGCGCGACATAATGCGGCGCGAAGAACTTTCCGGCGAGCGCGATATCGGCCAGATCGCCGCGGATGGCCGTGACGCGCGGGTCGTAATCGGCGACCGGACCGCTCAGCACGAAGCACTGCTGCCCCGCTGCGGGGGCGTCAGAGCTGTCCTGCAGCGCCGATCCGGCATCCACCGGCGATACTTCCGCCGCAGAACGTGTCGAATGTGTCAATTACCCCAGTCCCTCAAGCCATACCGCGTCATGATGATCTGCCCCTGCCGGTGCCGGGCACCGCGCAGCCGGGGCTGATAGCCCAGTTGCCGGCATTTGTCCAAGCCCCGTCATTGCGGGGCAGGTTTCGCGTCATAGCGGCTGCGCAGATAGTGCCAGCTGGCGCGCAGCCCCATCGCCTCGCCGCCCTTGGGTTGGCCGGGGCGCGGGGTCGGGCGCCAGGCATAGGTGTCGAAATGCGCCCAGGCGAGACCCTCGCCGACAAAGCGCTGGAGGAACAGGGCCGCCGTAATCGACCCGGCAAAGGACCCGCCCGTGTTGCCGATATCGGCAATGTCGCTGGCATACATGTCCTCGTATCCCGGCCAGAGCGGCAGCCTCCAGCACGGGTCTCCCACCGCCGTGCCGCTGGACAGCAGTCCTTCGGCGAGCGGATCGCTGTTCGAGAACAGCGCAGGCAGGTCCGGCCCCACCGCGACGCGGGCAGCGCCAGTCAATGTCGCGAAATCGAGGATCAGGTCGGGCGTCGCCTCGCTCGCCTTGGCGAGGCAATCGCCCAGCACCAGCCGGCCTTCGGCATCGGTATTGCCGATCTCGACGGTGATGCCCTTGCGGCTCTTCAGCACGTCGCCGGGACGGAAGGCATTGCCCGCAATCGCGTTCTCGACTGCGCCGACCAGCATGTGCAGCCGCACCGGCAGCTTCATCCGCATGATCAGCTGCGCCAGCGCCAGCGCGTGCGCCGCGCCGCCCATGTCCTTCTTCATCAGCAGCATGCCCGAGGCCGGCTTGATGTCGAGCCCGCCGCTGTCGAAGCATACGCCCTTGCCGACGATCGCCACCCTGGGGTGATCGTCGCGGCCCCAGTGCAGCTCGATGAGCCGCGGGGCATGGCTGCGCGCCGCCGCACGCCCGACCGCATGGATCATCGGATAATGGGTTTCCAGCGCATCGCCGCGAGTCACGTCGAGCAGCGCGCCAAAGGTGCGGGCCAGCGTGGCGGCGGCCTCTTCGAGCGCAGCGGGGCCCATGTCCTCGGCAGGGGTGTTCACCAGATCGCGCACCCAGGCGGTCGCCTCGGCCTCCGCCAGCGCCGCATCTCGGCGCGCCGGATCGTTGGTCAGCAGCACGCGCGGCCCCTGCGGGCTGTCTTCCGGCTTCTTGTAGGCCGTGAACCGGTGCTGCGCGAGCGCCCAGCCGATCAGCGCATCGCCGGGCCGCACATTCCCTGTGAGACGATAATGCCCCGCGGCGAGCACTTCTGCGACCTTGGCGAGACACCATGGCCGCAGATTTGCGGCATCGGCCACGCCCAGCACCACCGCCCAGTCATCGGCGGAGTCGCCCGGAACCACGACCAGCTCGTGCGGACGCGCCGCAAAGCGCATGGCGGACAGGTGGTTGCGGATGCGCGGCGGCGCGGCGCTCAGCCAGTCGGCCAGCCCCGCCTTGTCGACAAGATGGATGCTGCGCGCGCTCTGGCCAAGGTCCGGCTGGACGAGGGAGGACAAATCAATCATTGTCAGGTCTTACAGCAATTTTACGCGCAACTGCGAGAGAGAATCATGATCGTTCGAAAACCTGGCTCTCTGGCGCTCGCCGCGCTGGCCGCATTGATGCTGCCCGCGATGGCCGCCTGTGGCCAGGATGCGCCGGTGACCGAAAAGGCCAAGCCCGCCACATCAAAGGACAGTCAAGCGGCGGCCAAGCCGGTTGCGTTCGAGCGTGAGACCGAAAAGTTCACGTACAGCTATGCTTATCCCGCTGAAGCCGCGGCGATTCCTGCGCTGGCCAAGCTGCTCGAGGAAGACCGTGTGCAGGGCCTGGCCGAGCTGGAAAGCGAAGCGGAGGAGGCGGAGAAGGACGCCAAGGCCAACGACTATCCCTATAACCCGCACATGCAGGGGACGAGCTGGTCCACCACCGGCAACACGCCGCCGCTGCTCGCGATGCTGGGCGAAATCAGCAGCTATTCGGGCGGGGCGCATGGCAATACCGGTTATGAGGTGCTGCTATGGGACAAGGCAGCAGGCAAGAGGCTCAAGCCCGAAGCGCTGTTCACCGACATGAACGCGGCGCTCGATCCGATGCGCACGCTCTATTGCGACGGACTGAAGGCGGAGAGGCAGGTGCGGCGCGGCGAGTATATGTCGGCCGATCCCGAGGACATGTTCAACGTCTGCCCGCCCTTCAGCGACCTCGTCATCATACCGTCCGCTGTCGGACAGGACAGGTTCGACCGCATCCTGTTCGTTGCGGCGCCCTATGTGGCAGGTCCCTATGCCGAAGGCGTGTACGAGATCAGCGTCCCGGTAACCCGGCAGACGATCGCCAGCATCAAGCCCGAATATCGGGCGGCGTTCAGCGCGGCGGAATGAGCCCTATTCCGCCGCGATCGCGGTGGGTTCTTCCACTTGTACCGCCGCCTTGCGGAAGGCGAGCACGCCATCGTCCACCGCCTCTTCGCGCAGCACCTTGCGGTCGAACAGATAATCCTGGTTGAGCCGCCAGGGCATGCGGTCGCCCTGCTTGGGCAGGATATCGAGCGCGCGCTGGACATAGCCCGACGAGAAATCGAAGATCTGCTCCTCGTTCACCGCCCCATCGCTGCCCAGCACCGGCACTGCGATGTCGCTGTTGGTGGCCTGCATATGATTGAGCGTGCGGCAGACGAAATCGGCGACGATATCGACCTTGAGCGTCCACGAGGCGTTCAGATAGCCGAACACGATCGCCATGTTCGGTACGTCGCTGAACATGCAGCCCTTGTAGTAGAAATGCTGGGTGAAATCGAGCGGCTGACCATCGACCGAGAAGTCGACCTTGCCCGCCATCGCGAGCTTGAGGCCGGTCGCGGTGACGATCACGTCCGCATCGAGATGCTTGCCCGACTTGAGCTGGATGCCGGTGGGGGTGAAATGGTCGATATGGTCGGTGACGATATCCGCCTTGCCGTCGCGGATCGCCTTGAACATGTCGCCATCGGGCACCAGGCACAGGCGCTGTTCCCAGGGGCCGTAGGGCGGCTGGAAATCGGGCTCGTGCATCTTGCTGCCCATGATCTTGCGGATGCGCTTGAGCAGATAGTCGCCGACCTTCTTGGGGTCCTTGCGCGCGCGGTTGAACGAGATCTGCTGCATCCGCACGTTCTTGAAGCGGATGATCCGGTACGCCCATTCGTCGGGCATGATCGCGCGCAGGCTGTTCGCCAGCCAGTCCTTGGCCGGGCGGCTCCAGTACCAGGTCGGCGTGCGCTGGAGCATCGTTACATGCTTCGCCCGGTCGGTCATCGACGGAACGATCGTCACCGCCGTCGCACCCGATCCGATCACGACGACGCGCTTGCCCGAATAGTCGAAGCCCTTGGGCCAGAATTGCGGATGGATGATCTGCCCGCCAAAGCTCTCGCGCCCGGCGAATTCGGGGTCATAGCCCTGGTCGTAATCGTAATAGCCGGTGCCCATGAACAGATAGCTGCAGGTCAGGTGCTGCACGCCTTCCCCCTCGACCTCGGCGGCGATCGTCCAGCGGGCCTCGCTGCTCGACCAGCTCGCCGAAAGCACCTTGTGGCCGAGCCGGATGTAATCGTTCAGCCCGCGCTCGTCCTTGATGCGCTTCAGATAACTCAGGATCGACGGACCATCGGCAATCGCTTTCTGCTCGCGCCACGGCTCGAACTCGAAACCCAGCGTGTGCATGTCGCTGTCCGAGCGGATGCCGGGATATTGAAACAGGTTCCAGGTGCCGCCGATATCGCTGCGCCGCTCGAGAATCGCGAAGGTCCTGCCGGGACATTTTTCCTTGAGGTGCACCGCCATGCCGATGCCGGAAATCCCGGCGCCGATGATCAGCACATCGACATGCGACGCGGCTTTGAGGTCAGACGGCTTTTCATGCTTCATGGCGGGACTCTCCAGTCATGAGGCCGCTGTTGCGGCTCTATCGATCGAAAGGTTGCTTACATCGTTGTGAATTGCAACCCATATCGGACCGCCCCGGCCATATTTTGCGCTCAGACGAGACGCCAGGCCCCGTCGATCCGCGCGATTACGCCACCCTGCCCGCGTTCGCGCAGCGCCTCGGGCAGCAGCGCTTGCGGAAGGTCCTGATAGGCGACCGGGCGCAGGAATCGGTCGATCGCCAGCGTGCCCACCGAGGTCGTGCGCCCGTCCGAGGTCGCAGGGTAAGGCCCACCATGGTTGATCGCATGCCCGACCTCGACTCCGGTCGGCCAGCCATTGGCGAGGATGCGCCCGACCTTGCGTTCGAGCACCGGCAGCAGCGAGCGGGCATCGTCGGTATCGGCCTCGTCCATGTGCAGCGTCGCGGTGAGCTGCCCTTCCAGACCGTGCAGCACCGCGAGCAGTTCCTCCCGGTCGGCGCAGCGCACGACGATCGACGAAGTGCCGAACACCTCGTGCTGCAATTCCGCCTTGGCGAGCCAGTCCTTCGCCGCGACGCTGAACAATGCGGTGCGGCCTTCGTGCGGGCCGGTCGGGTGAACGCCGCGCGCGATCGTCTGCACCTCGGGCGTGGCGGCGAGCGCGGCGCTGCCCTTTTCATAGGCCGAGTGGATTCCGGCGGTGAGCATGGTCTGCGGCACCTGCGCCTCGACCAATGCGCCCGCCTCGGTGAGGAACGCGTCGAGCGCCGCGCCTTCCAGCGCGAGCGCCAGCCCAGGATTGGTGCAGAACTGGCCCGATCCCAAAGTGAGCGATCCGACATAGCCCGCCGCGAGCGCCTTGCCCCTGCTTGCCAGCGCGTGCGGCAGCAGAATGACCGGGTTGATCGCCGACATTTCGGCATAGACCGGGATCGGCTGCGGACGCGCGGCGGCGATCTTCATCAGCGCCTCGCCGCCGCTGCGCGATCCGGTAAAGCCCACCGCCTGGATGCGCGGATCGGCGACCAGAGCAGCGCCGATGGCGTTACCGGTACCGGTGACCAGGCTGAACACGCCGGCGGGCATTTGGGTCGCCGCAGCCGCGCGGGTAATCGCGCCTGCGACCAGCTCGGCGGTGCCGGGATGCGCGGGGTGCCCCTTGACCACCACCGGGCAGCCTGCGGCCAGCGCTGAGGCGGTGTCGCCGCCTGCGGTCGAGAAGGCGAGCGGGAAGTTGGACGCGCCGAACACCGCGACCGGCCCCAGCGGGATCATGCGCAGGCGCAGGTCGGGCTTGGGCGGGGTGCGCGCCGGGTCGGCATGGTCGATGCGCAGCTTGAGCCACTGGCCGTCGCGCACTTCGGCGGCGAACAGCCGCAGCTGGCCGCAGGTGCGCCCGCGCTCGCCGGTGAGGCGGGCGAGCGGCAGGCCCGATTCGGCGGCCGCGCGGGAGAGCAGGGCATCGCCCAAGCCTTCGATCTCGCTGGCAATGGCTTCCAGAAACGCCGCGCGGCGTTCCAGCGGCAGATCGGCATAGGAAACCGCAGCGTCTTCGGCGGCCGCGCAGGCATCGGCAATGTCGCGCTCATCGGAACTGAAAAAGCCGATATCGGTGATGCTCGCGCCCCTGGCCGGATCATAGGCGTGGAATATCTCGCCATGGCCGCGGCGTTCGCCCGCGATGAAATACTGGCCGGTCAGGGTCATTGGGTCAGATCTTCCTGTTCGATGGTCATATAGCCGGGCGGCAGTCCGCGTTCGGCCTTGGAGCGGGCCACCATCGCGCGGATATCCGCGCGCAGTGCCTTGCCCTCGTAGAAAATGCCGTCCTTCACCGTCCACGCGATACCGCCGACGCGCTGCGCCTTGCCGGTCGTATCGTCGAGCTTGAGCGTGCCGGTGGCAAAGAGCAGCTTCAGGTTGGCGATGGGATTGCCCTTGACGATGACGAGGTCCGCCTTCTTGCCCGGCTCGATCGTGCCGATATCAGCATCATGGCCGAGCAGCCGCGCGCCCTGCTGCGTCGCCGCGTTGATCACCTCGAGCGGGCTGAACCCAGCCTCGCGCAGCAGCTCCATCTCTTGGATATAGCCGAAGCCATAGGTGTTGTAGATATAGCCCGCGTCAGACCCGACGGTGACGCGCCCGCCACGGTTCTTGTATTCGTTGACGAAGGCCATCCACAGCCGGAAATTCTCCTTCCAGTCCATCTCCCGTTCGGTGGTCCAGTCGAACCAGTAGCTGCCGTGATTGATCCGGCTGGGGCGGTACCAGTCCCACAAGGCGGGCATGGTGTATTCGTTATGCCAGACCGCGCGGTTCATCCGCATCAGGTCACGGCTGGCAAGATAGGCGGTGAAGGTCGGATCGATGGTGAAGCCGCGTTTCAGCAGCGTTTCCATCACCTCGTTCCAGCGCTCCGAGCCGGGCTTCGCCGCCTGTTTCCACAGCCTGCCCGCCTCGCCGAAGCGCATCTGCTCGTCGGTATTGACGAAATCGCCGGGCCAGTCCTGCAGCTTGCGGTCGGTGAACAGTGCCTCGGGCAGCCCGTACCAGTGCTCCATCGATTCGAGGCCCGCCTCGCTGGTGCGCAGCACATTGGCATAGGCGACCACGCCCTGGGCATGGTGCATCGTCGAATGCATCCCCAGCTTCTTGGTCTCGTCGATCGCGGCGAGCAGCGCCGCCTCGCTGCCGCCGATGAACTTGATGCCGTCCGCGCCGCGCCTTTTGGCATCGCGGATCGCCGCGCGGCCCTGTTCTGCGGTGCGGATCGGCAGGCCGATCTGCTGGAACATCGGGTAGACATCGAGCTTGGGGCCAACAATCTCGTTGCGCGCCAGCCGGTTCTTGATCGCCACCTGCTGCTCGATCGACATTTCGGACGAGCCGACATTGCGCGCGGTGGTGATGCCATGCGCCAGCCAGAGCTTGAGCACATAGTCGCTCGGCACGCCCTGCCCATCGCTCAGCGTGTGCAGATGGACATGCGCATCGACAAAACCGGGCAACACATAGTGACCGGTAAGGTCATATTCCTTGTCGCCTTTGGGCGGCCTGCGCGCCTCCTCGATCGCGCCGGGTGCGCCGATGCTGGCGATCTGCACGATCCGGTCGTTCTCGATGACGATGTCGACCGGTCCCTGTGCGGGCGCGCCGGTGCCGTCGACATAGATCGCGTTGCGCAACACGGTGCGCGGCCAGGGCCCCTCGCCCAGCGTCCGCGCCGGGATGGGATCGGCGACCTCCCGCTTTTCCGCCTGGCCGAGCGATTGCGCCGAAACGCTGCCCGCCAGCGCGAGCGCCGACAGGCTCGCCAGCAAAATCCGACCGATCCGCATGTCCGTTCCCCTGTTGCGGGCCTTGCTCGGCCCGTTTTGATTACGCCCCGGCGTTCTGATCCTGCAGCGCCTGGCTGCGCGAGCGGCTGTAGAGGAAGTAGAAGGCAAGGCCCGCCACGTTCCACAGCGCAAAGCGCACCAGCGTCTGCGACGGCAGGCTGGCGAGCAGATAGAGGCAGCCAAGGATCGCCAGAGTACCCACCAGATAGGGCTGCGGGCACTTGAACACGCGCTTCAATTCGGGCGCGCGCTTGCGCAGCACCATGAGGCACCCGCCCACCGCGATGAACGCGAGCAGCGTCCCCGCATTGGCGAGTTCGGCAATCTCGTCGAGCCGGAAGAAGCCGGCGACAGCGGCGACGAACACGCCGGTAATTCCGGTCACCAGCACCGGCGCGCCGGTCTTGGGCGAGACGCGCGACAGCGCCTGCGGCAGCAGGCCATCGCGCGCCATCACGAAGAAGATGCGGCTCTGGCCGTACATCATCACCAGGATCACCGAAGGCAGCGCGATCAGCGCGGCGAGCGCGACCAGATAGGAGGCGGTCGGATGGCCAAGCGTGCGCAGAACCAGCGCGAGCGGCTCGGGCGAATTGCCGAGCGTGAGGTACGACATCGCCCCGACGGCGGAGAGCGCCACCGCCATGTAGATCAGCGTGCACACCGCCATCGACCCGACAATGCCGATGGTAAGGTCACGCCCCGGGTTGCGCGCTTCCTCGGCCGAGGTCGCCACCGCATCGAAGCCGTAAAAGGCGAAGAACACGATCGCAGCAGCCGCCATCACCCCGCGGGTCGACCCGTCCTGCACGGTGCTGCCGAAGCCATAGGGCATGAACGGCGTGAAGTTCGCGCTGTCGAACGCGGGCAGCGCCAGCGCGACAAAGGCGGTGAGCGCGGTCAGCTTGATGATGACGAGGATGATGTTGAGCGTCGCGCTCTCGCGCGTGCCAGCCATCAGCATACCCGCAATCGCCAGCGACACGATGACCGCAGGCAGATTGATGATACCGCCTGCATGCGGTCCCGACAGCAGCATGGCGGGCAGTTCGACGCCAGCCGATTGCAACCAGCCGACCAGATAGCCGGACCAGCCGACCGCGACGGTCGAGCAGGCAAGCGAATATTCGAGGATCAGGCTCCACCCGACCACCCAGGCCAATGTCTCGCCAACCACCGAATAGGTATAGGTATAGGCGGAACCGGCGGTCGGGATCATCGTCGCGAGCTCGGCATAGGCGAGCGCGGCGCAGGCGCAGACCGCCCCTGCAATCGCGAAGGCCAGGATCACCGCAGGCCCGGCGCGCTCGGCGCCCACCCCGGTCAGCGTGTAGATGCCGGTGCCGACGATCGCACCTACGCCCAGCGCAATCAGGTGCGGCCAGGACAATGTCGGCTTCAACCGGCTGCCCTCAGGGGCGTCGGCCGCCTGCACTATCGGTTTGATCGGCCCTAAAATCCCCATCCGTCGCGTCCCTTTATAATTATGCGCGCGGGCGATCAGCCCGGCGGTCCCTTGGAATCGGTTTGCAGCTGCAGCCTGAGGTCATCGAGCGTCTTGCCGATATGCACCACGGTCAGCGCCGCGATCTTGCGTTCGTCGCGCGCCAGCCACGCCTGCAGCATATCGCGATGCTCCTCGTTGGCGCGCTCGTTGCGGCCGAGCGGCTCGAGATGCTTGCGCACATAGCGTTCCGACAGCACGTGCAGCCGTTCGAGAATGGTAAAGGTCACCGGGCGCCCGGCGGGGCGGAGCAGCGCAAGGTGAAATGCCCGGTTGAACGCGCCGACGCCTTCGCCTCCCGAATCGGTGAGGCTGTCGAGCTGATCGAGCAGATCGGACGCCGCCTGCTGCTCGGCCGTTCCGGCCAGCCTGGCAGCAATGGCGATCGTTTCTGGCTCGAGTTTGAGCCGCAGCGCATAGACCTCTTCGGCCTCGGTGGCGGTCAGCGGTCGCACGGTGAAGCCGCGATTGGCCTGCGAGGCGAGCAGCCCTTCCTGCTCCAGCCGCGCCAGCGCCTCGCGCAGCGGGATCTTGCTTACCCCCATTTCGGCGGCGAGCGCGTCCTGGCGGATCGGGCGATCGGGCGCGACGGTTCCGTTCAGAATGCGGGCGCGAACCTGGTCGACCAGCTGTTCGGAAAGGTTGCGCGCGGCGATGCTCATAAGCCTCTCATATCACAGAGAAGCCATCCCAAAAGGGGTCTTTGTCGTCGATCCAGATGGTATTGAAACCCGTCGCGATCGCCGAACCCTGGATCGAGGGAATGATCGCGCGCCGCCCGCCAAGCTCGATCGCCTCTTCCACCCGGCCGATGAAGCGGCTGCCGATATAGCTTTCGTGCACGAAGCGCTCGCCGACCTGGAGCCTGCCGTTGTGCGCGAGATGCGCCAGCCGTGCCGAGGTGCCGGTGCCGCAGGGCGAGCGGTCGATCGCGCGCTCGCCATAGAAGACCGCGTTGCGCCCGTCCGCGCCCTCGCCCTTGGGCTTGTCGGCCCAGAGCACATGGCTCACGCTCCTGATCCGGTCGTCGAGCGGGTGCACCGGCTCGATCTTTTCGCGCAGCATCGCGCGGATCGTGCGCGCATGCTCGATCAGCCGCGCCGCGCCCAGATCGTCCAGGCCCGTGTAGTTCCCCTGCGGCTCGACGATCGCATAGAAATTGCCGCCATAGGCGATGTCGATGCTGAGCGGCCCCAGGCCCGGCACGTCGATCTCGACGCCTTCGGCTGCGACGAACGAGGGCACGTTGCGGATGCGCACCCAGGCCACCTTGTCGCCGTCGCGCTCATATTCGATTTGGATGTCGCCGGCGGGCACCTCGACTTTGAGCAGCCCGGGCGTCTGCGGCTGGATCAGTCCGTGCTCCAGGCCGAAGGTGATCATCCCGATCGTTCCGTGCCCGCACATCGGCAGGCAGCCCGAGGTCTCGATGAACAATATGCCGACATCGTTCTCAGGCCGGGTGGGCGGATAGAGAAACCCGCCCGACATCATGTCATGCCCGCGCGGCTCGAAGCACAGCCCGGTGCGGATCCAGTCGAACCGCTCGATGAAGTCCATCCGCCGCTCGGCCATCGAGGACCCGCGCACCAGCGGCGCGCCGCCTGCAACCAGACGGACGGGATTGCCCGCGGTATGGCCGTCGATGCAGAAAAACGTGTGCTTCATGCGCGATCAGGCAGCCGCCGCGACATCGGGCACGGGCCGGGTCGCGGCGCATTGCTCGACCCAGGCGATGACGTCGGCGCGGCGCTGGCCGGTCAGCGGCAGGCGCGGCATGCGCACGCGTTCCGATCCGCGCCCCATGATCTGTTCGGCGAGCTTGATCGACTGGACCAGGTCGTGTTCGGCATCGAGATGCAGCAGCGGCATGAACCAGCGATAGATGCGCAGCGCCTCGGCATAATCGCCGCGCCGCTGCGCCGCGACCAGAGCGACCGATTCGCGCGGGAAGGCGCTGGTCAGGCCCGAGACCCAGCCCGATGCGCCCAGCATCAGCCCTTCGAGCGCGACATCGTCGAGGCCCGCCATCACCGTATAGCGATCACCGAAGCGGTTGATCAGGTCGGTGAAGCGGCGCGGATCGGGCGCGCTTTCCTTGATCGCGACGATATTGGGCACGTTCTCGAGCCGGGCGAGCGTGTCGAAATCGACATTGACGCGATAGGCGGGCGGATTGTTGTAGAGCATGATCGGCAGGCTGGTCGCCTCGGCTACCGCGCGGAAATGCGCCTCGAGCTCTTCGACCCGGGGCACATAAACCATGCACGGCAGCAGCATCAGCGCATCGATGCCGATCGCCTCGGCCGACCGAGCATATTCGATGGCCCGCTTCGTGGTGAATTCGGAAACGCCCGCGACCAGCGGCACCCGGCCGCCGACCGCCTCGACCGCGCCCTTGAGCACGGCGAGCTTCTCGTCAGATTCGAGCGAATTGTTCTCGCCGCAGGTGCCCAGGATGATCAGCCCGTCCACGCCATCATCGACCAGCGCCGATTGCACCTTTTGCGTCGCGTCATGATCGATCGCGAGGGTTTCGGTGAACTGGGTGGTGGCGGCGGGATACACTCCCTGCCAAAGCGTCTTGTGAGCCGTCATCATCGCGGAAATCCCCTGTTGCGATAAAATCGTATACGATTATAGGATGGGACCTGCAAGATGAAAAACAGCAGCCATCCTTCGCGCGCGACCGCTCTCGTCATTGGCGGAGGCCTTGTCGGCCTCTGTGCAGCGCTGCAGCTGCAGCGCGCGGGCTGCATCGTGACAGTGTTGGAGCCGCAAGAAAAGCCGCAAGGTGCATCCTGGGGCAATGCCGGGCATATCGCGGTCGAGCAGGTCCAACCGCTCGCCTCGCTGGCGACGATCCGCAGCGCCTGGGGCAGAATGCATCCGCGCGGCGCCTTGGGGCTTCCCGCAGCACAGATCGGCACCTGGGGTCCCTTTGCGCTGCGCCTGATGCGCACCAGCACCCCAGCGCGCTTCGCGGCGGGCACGGCGGCACTCTCCGCGCTCCTTGCCGAGGCGATGCCCGCCTGGAAGCGAACGAGCTGGATCATCGGCGCGGCGCACCTGCTGCGCGAGGACGGCCATTTCGTCGCCTGGGAGAGCGCGGCGTCCGCGGCGCGAGGCCGCGCCTTCTGGACCGGAACCGATATCGGCACCGCCAGCGTCCGCGATGCGAGCGCGGACGAACTGGCCGCGATTCGCGACCTGGCGCGCGGAGCGCAGATAGCCGGCGCGGTGCGCTTTGCAGGCTCGGGCCAGATGACCGATCTCGTCGCGCTCGCCGATGCGCTGCGCGCTGCGCTGGCCGCGGACGGGGGCGCGATCCGGCATGGGCAGGCCGAAGGCATCGCGCTGGAGGGCGACCAGGCGGTCGTCCGGCTGGGCGCCGAGACGCTGCGCGCCGACCAGATCGTGCTCTGCGCCGGGGCCGCATCCGCCGAGCTTTTGCAGCCGATGGGCGCGCGCATCCCGCTGATCGCCGAGCGCGGCTATCACATCCAGTCGCCGACAAGCCGCTGGCCGCAGGACATGCCCCCGGTGGCGTTCGAGGACCGCTCGATGATCGTCACCCGCTTTGCCGGCGGCCTGCGCGCGGCGAGCTTTGTCGAGTTCGCCGCGCGCGCCGCGCCGCCCGATCCGAGCAAATGGGCGAAACTGCGTTCCCATGTCGCCGAACTTGGCCTGCCCTTCGACCTGCCCGGCAAGCCCTGGATGGGGGCACGTCCGACCCTGCCCGATTATCTGCCCGCGATCGGCCGCAGCGCCCGCGCGCGCAATCTGCTATACGCTTTCGGGCACCAGCATCTGGGACTGACGCTCGCGGCGATCACCGGGGAGCTGGTTGCTGCGCTGGCAACGGGCAAGCCCAGTCCCATCGATCTGGCGCCCTTCGACCCGGCGCGCTTTGGAGGAACGACATGAAAGGCATTGGCGGATCGACCGCAACCGAGCAGCTGGCCGGGCTTGGGCCATGGCAGGACATCGCCCCGCCGATCACGCGCGAGGAACGGCTGGCACGGATCGAGAAGGCGCGCAAGCTGACCCGCGATTCCGGGGCGGACGCGCTGATCGTCGGCGCAGGCACGAGCCTGCGCTATTTCGCGGGCGTCTCCTGGGGCGGGACCGAGCGGCTGGTCGCGCTGCTGATCCCGGTCAGCGGCGATCCCATCATGATCGCGCCCTATTTCGAACTGGGATCGCTTCAGGCCGAACTGGCGATCGAGGTCGAGATCCGCCTCTGGCAGGAGGACGAATCGCCGACCGCCCTGGTCGCCGACGCCTGCCGCGCCTGGAATGTCACCACGCTCGCGATCGACCCGGCATTGCCCTTTCTGTTCGTCGACCGGATCGCGAAAAGCGCGCCGGGCGTCACGCTGACCAGCGGTGCGCCTGCGATCGATGGCTGCCGCATGCACAAGTCGCCTGCCGAGATCGCGTTGATGCAACAGGCCAAGTCGATGACGCTCGAGGCGCATCGCCGCGCCGCGCTGATCCTGCGCGAAGGCATCAAGGCCAGCGAGGTGATCCGCTTCATCGGGGACGCGCACCGCGCGATGGGCGGACCGGGCAGTACCTTCTGCATGGTGCAGTTCGGGCGCGGATCGGCCTTTCCGCACGGCCTGCCAGGCGATCCCGAGCTACACGAAGGCGACATGGTACTGATCGACACCGGGACCACCGTCCACGGCTATCATTCGGACATCACGCGCAGCTATGTCTTCGGCACGCCGAATGACGAGCAGCGCCGCATCTGGGATCTGGAACATGCCGCGCAGGCCGCCGCCTTCGATGCCGCCCAGCCCGGCGCGCCGTGCGAGAGCGTCGATGCCGCCGCGCGCCGCGTGCTCGAGGCTGCAGGGCTCGGCCCCGACTATGCGCTGCCCGGCCTGCCGCATCGCACCGGCCACGGCATCGGCCTTTCGATCCACGAACCCGCCTATCTGGTCCGCGGCGACACGACGCCACTTGGCCCAGGCATGTGCTTCTCCAACGAGCCGATGATCGTCATCCCCGACCGCTTCGGCATCCGGCTGGAGGACCATTTCTACATGACCGACGACGGGCCGCGCTGGTTCACCGAGCCGCAACCCGCGATCGACGCGCCGTTCGGCTGACAGGAAAGAGGCAAGACGTCGGATCCATTAACATCGTATAATAAACTTCACTCCATTACTGCCATTTAATGAATGCCATTGTTGATTGAGCGATCAAACCAGATGTATACATCAATTCTCAATGACTCATATCGAGCAATGGAGGAATCGATGCTGAAGACGTTTCTCGTTAGTTCCGTTTCATGCTGTCTCCTCGGCCTCGCTTCTCCTGCCAGCGCCCAGGTTCAAGGTTGCATCGATCAATGCTACCAGACTTATAATACTCGCTGGCTTTATTGCATTCAGCGCTATGGTGGCCACGGCTATGACGCAGAGCTATGCATGCTCAACGAGTATGACGTCCTCGTTGACTGCATGAACAACTGTGGGACAACCTATGGCGCCAACACCCGCACGGACAAGCGTTTCCCGCGGTTCATGGCAAGAAAGCCATCCTGTCAAGCTGGTGCGGAAGTGATGGTAGGATAGACAGCGGCGCAAAGAATGCGACTGGCGCGAAGTTGCGCCTTGATTTCCATCAGCCCTTTCGGACAGCAATATGGTAAATCCCGCTCCACCATTGGCGCGGGATCAAGTCAATGATAGGCGCTGCGGATGGTTTCGCTATCGCCGCCCTCGCCGCTCCCCACCCGCACACCGCGCCGCTGGTATGCGCAGCTTTATGTTCAGGTGCTGGTGGCGATCGTCGCGGGCGTGGCGCTTGGGCATTTCGCGCCGGAGACCGGGGCGGCGATGAAGCCGCTGGGCGATGTTTTCATCAAGCTGGTCAAGATGGTGATCGCGCCGGTCATCTTCCTCACCATCGTCACCGGCATCGCTGGCATGCGCGATCTGGCGAGCGTCGGGCGCGTCGCAGGCAAGGCCTTCGCCTATTTTCTGACCTTCTCGACGCTGGCGCTGGTCGTCGGGATGATCGTCGCCAATGTCGTCCAGCCAGGCGCGGGGCTGAACATCGATCCGGCGACGCTCGATACCGGCAAGGTCAGCGAATATACCGCCAAGGCGCAGGAATCGAGCATCACCGGTTTCTTGAGCAGCATCGTGCCCGACACGTTTCTCGCCTCGCTGAGCAGCGGCAACCTGCTCCAGGTGCTGTTCGTCTCGATCCTGTTCGGCATTTCGCTGGCGATGATCGGAGACAGGGGCGCGCGGCTGCTTGACCTGCTCGAGGATGCGTCGGCCGCGTTCTTCAAGCTGGTCGGCATCGTGATGAAGGCCGCCCCCATTGGCGCGTTCGGTGCGATGGCCTTCACCATCGGCGAATATGGCATCGGCACGCTTGCCAATCTCGCCGCGCTGGTGGCGACCTTCTATGCGACCTCGCTGCTGTTCGTGCTGGTCGTGCTCGGCGCGGTCGCCTGGGCGTGCGGCTTCTCGATCCTGAAGCTGATCGCTTATCTGCGCGCCGAACTGCTGCTCGTGCTCGGCACCTCGTCATCGGAAAGCGCACTGCCCTCCTTGATCGAGAAGATGGAGCGCGCCGGCTGCCCCAAGACCGTGGTCGGCCTGGTCGTGCCGACGGGCTACAGCTTCAACCTCGACGGCACCAATATCTACATGACGCTGGCGGCGCTGTTCATCGCGCAGGCGTGCAATGTCGAGCTTTCGATCGGCGAGCAATTGCTGCTGCTCGGCGTCGCGATGATATCGTCCAAGGGGGCTGCGGGGGTGACCGGCGCAGGCTTCATCACGCTGGCGGCGACATTGTCGATCGTGCCCTCGGTGCCGGTCGCGGGCATGGCGCTGATCCTGGGGATCGACCGGTTCATGTCCGAATGCCGCAGCCTCACCAACTTCATCGGCAATGCGGTGGCGACCGTGGTGGTGTCGAAATGGGAAGGCCGGCTGGACAAGGAACAGTTCGACCTGGCGCTGGCCGACCGGTTGCCGCGCGTCGAGGATCTTCCCGAGGATGCGGTCGACCCCTGAGGGGCTCAGGCTTTCTCTTCGTCGAGCAGGGCGGCGGGCGACAGGCCGATGCGCCGCATCTGGCGCAGCACCGGCGGCCAGACGTGCTGGAGAAAGTCCTCGCGCTCCATTGCGCGCAGCTTGTCGACCGCGCCGGGTGCGACATACATGCCCACCCCGCGCTGCACCTCGACCAGTCCCTGGTCCTGGAACATCTGATACGCCTTGGCGACCGTCAGCGGGTTGGCCTGTTGTTCGGCAGCAAACGCCCGGACCGAAGGAAGCATGTCGCCTTCCGCGTACACACCGTCGAGAATCGATGCGGCGATGATGTCGCGGAGCTTCAGGTAAACGGGTTTGGAGTTGTCTGCCATCACTGCTTCACTGCCATAATACAGCGTGGCAGGTCAAGTGGATTCAATGCGAGGCTTTTTGCTCAGCAATCCTAGGGGTCATCCCTGGTCGGGTGGCAGTCCGCCATAGGCGGTGATCGCCTCGAAGATCGCGGTGAGCGCGACGCGCTCGTCCATCGAGATCTCGGGCCGCCAGATTTCGAACAGCAGGATGATGCGCGTGGCGCTTCCGCGATTCCACGCCTCGTGCTCGATGCTGTCGTCGAAGATCAGCAGCCTGCCCTGCTGCCACGTCCGCGTCTCGTTGCCGACGCGGATCGCGCAATCGGCATTGGTGATCAGTGGTAGGTGGCAGATCAGCCGGGTGTTGAGCATGCCGTTGTGCGGGCGGATATGTGTGCCCGGGCGCAGCAGCGAATAGAGCGCCATGGGCGAGCGCGCGGCAATCACCGGCATCGGCGCCGTCGCGAGCGCAGCCATGGTCGCCGGTGCCTGGGCGGCATGGTCGGGGACGGGTACGCCATTTTCCCAGAAATAATGCGCGCCCCAGCTGGGATCGTCGCGCAAGGGATTGGCGGCGGCAGGCCGGTCGGGCCGGGTCTGGACATAGGGGCTGAAATCGCCCGGCTGCCGATCGAGCAGCGCTTCGAGCTCCGCGCGCATGGTATCCGCCTGCGCTTCGAAGCCTTCCGCCCAGTCGAACTCGGCCGCCTCGTAGAACTGGCGCTGCGGCAGGCCGGGAAAATAGAAGCTGGTCGGCTCCTGCACGTAAACCTGCCTGCGCCCCAGCAGCAGATCGAGCGCCATGTCGACGCGCGACGACACGGAACCCGGGGCAATGCCCTTGCCTGCCAGTTGGTCGGCCAGGAACGCAGCATATTCGCCCTGCGCCTGTTGCAGATACTGCTGGCCCTGTTGCAGCAGCGGGACCATCGCCTGTGGCACCTGATCGGGCGCGTGATCGGCCACTGCCAGCGCCGTGGTGTAGAAGGACGAAGCCGCCCGCGAATCGCCAAGCGCCGCCTTGTGTCCCGCCATCAGCAGCAGACCGCCCAGATGCCGCGGTTCTTCTGCCAGCAACCGGACCAGCGCATCGCCCTGCCCTGCTGCGTCACCCGCCATCTGGCAGGCCTGGGCCAGCAGGAACCAGGGCGGCACCTCGCCCAGGGGCGGATCGTTGACGACATTGGTCAACAGATCGCGCGCGCGTGTCGCATCGCCGCTGCGCAGGGCGGTTATGGCCTGCTGGATGACGATGCTGGCGTGCTGGCGATCCATCACCCGTGTCTAGCCAGCGACGAACCGAATGACCAGCAGATGCTTTGCGTCAGACTCCGGCGACAGCGTCACCGACGTTGATGCGCTGGCCGTTGGTGATGATGACCACATCGCCCAGCTTCACCTGCTCGAACAGCAGTTTAGCAAAGGCGGTCGGCACGCCGATGCAACCGCGCGTGCCATAGCCCCATTCGACATCGCTGCCGTGGATCGCGACGCCATCGTTGGTCAGCCGCATCATGTACGGCATCGGCGCATCATAAAGGTTGGAGACGTGGTCGGCATCCTTCTGGGTGATCGGGAAGGCCCCGAGCGGTGTCGGCTTTTCCGGGGTACCGTAAAGGATCACCGCGACGCCGATCTCATGGCCGTCGCGAAAGACCGAAAGCGTCTGCGCGGCAAGGTCGACCGTGATCAGCAGCGGGCCGGTCGCAGGAGCGTTGCTTTCGTCCCAGTAATAGTTGCCATGCCCCAGCGGGCCATCGATGGTCATCACGCTCTTGATTGCATAGCCCGCCTGCTCTGGCGTCGTGATGGCGGAATCGGCCTTGGCCAGCACGGGCGTGGCCGCCTCAGCCGCCTGTGCCTGCGTGCCGGGCAGCGCCGCCCTGGCGACCGGCTGCATCGCCGCATCGCCGGGCGCGCTGGTGATCATGGCCCCCACGAGCGCACCGATACCGACCAGCATGCCGCCGCCTGCCACCTGCCGTGCCTTGGGCCATTTCATGGTTCGCTGCTCCCGTCGTGCGATGCGTTAACGCCACCTCAATGCGGCATTTACGAGATGCTAACCAAATGGCTGCCGAATCGCCAGCGCCGCGATGGCCCCGTCCCCCGGCGGGACGGTGACGGGCGGTCGGGTTAAGCGATACGGTTACCGGCCGAGGCCGGCGCGCAGGCGGCAGTTATGGGTTGCTTATCGCGGCCCATGCGCCTATATGGCGATCCATCCCGACATGGTTGCTGAGACTTGACGGGCCGGCGCCTCGCGGGGCCGGCGCGAACGAGCTTTTGCTGCCCTGCCCACAGACCAATTTATCAGAAAGCCTATCGTTGACCGATCTTGCCGCCGTCGCTGCCCTTGTCGAACCCGAAGCCCAGGCGCTCGGTTTTGACCTGGTGCGCGTGCACCTGTTCGGTGCGGGCGATGACCGCACGTTGCAGATCATGGCCGAACGGCCCGAGACCGGACAGCTCAACATCGACGATTGCGCCGCGCTGTCGCGTCGGATTTCGGACGTGTTCGATGCGCTGGAAGAAGCCGGCAAGGACCCAGTGCCCGGATCGTACCGGCTCGAGGTCAGCTCGCCCGGCATCGACCGCCCGCTCACCCGCCTCAAGGACTATGGCAACTGGCTGGGCCATGAGGCGCGGCTGGTGCTGACCGAGGCGGCGCAGGGTCGCAAGCAGCTGACCGGCGAGCTGCTCTCGCTCGAAGGCGAGATGATCTCGGTCAACGACAAGAAGGTCGGCCATGTGACCGTGCCGTTCGGCCAGGTGCTCAGCGCCAAGCTGATGCTGACCAACAAGCTGATTGCCGCCACCCGCCCGCTCGATACCAGCGGTGTGGACGACATCGAAGAAATCGACGAAAACGCAGACCTCGAAGAACAGGAAGACTGATCATGGCCAGCGCCATTTCCGCCAACAAGGCTGAACTTCTCGCCATCGCCAACTCGGTGGCGACCGAAAAGATGATCGACAAGGCCATCGTGCTCGAAGCGATGGAAGAGGCGATCCAGCGCGCGGCCCGGGCTCGCTATGGTGCGGAAAACGACATCCGCGCCAAGCTCGATCCGGTCAGCGGCGACCTGCGCCTGTGGCGCGTTGTCGAGGTGGTCGAAACCGTCGAGGACTATTTCAAGCAGGTCGATGTCAAGCAGGCGCAGAAGCTGCAGAAGGGCGCACAGGTCGGCGACTTCATCGTCGATCCGCTGCCGCCGGTGGACCTGGGCCGCATCGACGCGCAGGCCGCCAAGCAGGTGATCTTCCAGAAGGTCCGCGATGCCGAGCGCGAGCGTCAGTATGATGAGTTCAAGGATCGCGTGGGCGAGATCATTACCGGCGTCGTCAAGTCGGTCGAATTCGGACACGTGATCGTCAACCTCGGCCGCGCCGAAGGCGTGATCCGCCGCGAACAGCAGATCCCGCGTGAAGTCGCCCGCGTCGGCGACCGCATCCGCGCCATCATCCTCAACGTCCGCCGCGAGAACCGTGGCCCGCAGATCTTTTTGAGCCGCGCGCATCCCGATTTCATGCGCAAGCTGTTCGAACTGGAAGTGCCCGAAATCTATGACGGCATCATCCAGATCAAGGCCGCTGCGCGCGATCCGGGCAGCCGTGCCAAGATCGGCGTGATCAGCTATGACAGCTCGATCGACCCCGTCGGCGCGTGCGTCGGCATGAAGGGCAGCCGCGTCCAGGCGGTCGTGCAGGAAATGCAGGGCGAGAAGATCGACATCATTCCCTGGTCGGAAGATACCGCGACCTTTGTCGTCAACGCGCTGCAGCCGGCCACCGTCAGCCGCGTGGTGATCGACGAGGAAGAGAGCCGCATCGAGGTGGTCGTTCCCGACGACCAGCTGTCGCTCGCTATCGGTCGTCGTGGCCAGAACGTGCGTCTGGCCAGCCAGCTCACCGGTTCGGCCATCGACATCATGACCGAGGCGGAATCGAGCGAGAAGCGCCAGAAGGAATTCACCGAGCGTTCGGAAATGTTCCAGAACGAGCTCGACGTCGACGAGACGCTGTCGCAGCTGCTGGTCGCCGAAGGCTTCAGCGAGCTCGAGGAAGTCGCCTATGTCTCGCCCGAAGAGCTTTCGAGCATCGAGGGCTTTGACGAGGAACTGGCCGAAGAACTGCAGAGCCGCGCACAGGAAGCGCTCGAGCGCCGCGAAGAGGCCTCGCGCGAGGAACGTCGCGGCCTGGGCGTCGACGATGCACTGGCCGAGCTGCCGCACCTCACCGAAGCCATGCTGGTGACGCTGGGCAAGGCGGGCATCAAGACGCTCGACGATTTGGCCGACCTCGCCACCGACGAGCTGATCGCCAAGAAGCGCACCGAGCAGCGCCGCCGCGACAATTCGGCCCCCGCCAACAAGCGGCCCGAAGACAAAGGTGGCGTGCTGGCGACCTATGGCCTGACCGAAGAGCAGGGCAACGAGATCATCATGGCCGCGCGCGCGCACTGGTTCGAGGACGAGGATGCGGGCGCCGATGGGGAGGACGCGCATGCGGAAACTTCCCAATGACACGGCCGGTGATCTTCTAACCGACGACGCCACCAGCACTGCCGCCGACAAGGCGGATGGCCCGATCCGCCGCTGCATCCTCAGCGGCGAACGGGCGGAGCGTGGCGAGCTGATCCGGCTGGCGATCGGCCCCGATGGCCAGGTCGCCCCCGATGTGCGCGCGCGTGCCCCCGGGCGCGGTGCGTGGATCGGGGTGACGCGGCCCGAGCTCGAAGAGGCCATCGCCAAGGGCCGGATGAAGGCGGCCCTCGCGCGTGCGTTCAAGACCGGGCCGATCACAGTGCCCGACGAGCTTCCCGGCATGATCGAGGAGGCGCTGACGCGCGCGCTGCTCGACCGGCTGGGGCTGGAATCGCGATCGGGCACGCTGCTGACCGGATCGGACCGCATCGCCGAGGCGGCGCGGCGCGGCAAGGTGTGGCTGCTGCTGCATTCGAGCGACAGCTCGCCCGACGGCAATGCGAAGCTCGATCAGGCCTGGCGCGTCGGCAGCGATGCCGAAGGCAGCGGCCAGCGCGGAACCGTATTGCCTGTAGACCGCACCCGCCTGTCTGTGGCATTGGGGCGCGACAACGCGGTCCATGTGGCGCTGACCGATCAGCGCGCCGCCGCCCGCATTGACCAGTTTCTTGGCCGATTGCTGCATTTCAAAGGGGAGGGGGCCGTGCCCGGCCCCGGCGAGCCAGTCTAGCCCGCTCTGGCGTGCGCGGACATGCCCCGTGCGGACCGGCGATGCCTGATGCATCGCCCGATATGAGAATTTATTGAGGATTGAGTCTGTTCGATGAGTGAAGATACCGAAAACAAGCCGACACTGGGTCGCAAGCCGCTGGGGCTGAAGCGTTCTGTCGAGGCTGGCGAAGTCAAGCAGACATTCAGCCATGGTCGCACCAACAAGGTCGTGGTCGAGGTCAAGCGCCGCAAGCTGGTCGGCAAGCCGGGCGAAGCGCCTGCTGCCGCACCTGCCCCTGCGCCCGCTCCGGCGCCCACCCCTGCCCCGGCCGCAGCTCCGCCGCCGCCGCCGCGTCCGCAGCAGCCGGTTTCGGCGCTGAGCCGCCGCGAGTTGCAGGAAAAGCTGCTGCGCGAGGCCGAGGAAGCGCGTCTGGCATCGCTCGAGGAAGCACGTCGTCGCGAGACCGAGGAGCGTCAGCGGGCCGCAGAGGAAGCGCGCCGCAAGGCCGAGGAAGCGCGCAAGGCTGCGGCTGAACCCGCGCCTGCGCCTGCCGAAACGCTCGCGCCTGCGGCCGAAGCGCAGCAAGCGCCTGCGGCCGAGCCGGTCGAAGCAAAGACCGAGGCTGCTCCCGCAGCCAAGGAAGCGGCCAAGCCCGCCACCGAGGAAACGCGCGCAGCCCCGCCGCCGCGCCGGTTCACGCCGGTGGCCCCTGCGCCGCGCCCCGAAATCAAGCCCAAAAAGCCGGCCAGCACCAAGGTGGTCGACAACCGTCGCCAGGCGGGCAAGCTGACCGTCAGCAAGGCGCTGAACGAAGGCGATGGCGGTGCACGGGCCCGCAGCCTCGCCGCGCTCAAGCGTGCGCGTGAAAAGGAGCGTCGTCTGCACATGGGCGGCCAGAGCCGCGATGCGCAGCCCAAGCAGGTGCGCGATGTCGTCGTGCCCGAAGCGATCACCGTCCAGGAACTCGCCAACCGCATGGCGGAAAAGGGCGCGGACCTGGTCAAGTCGCTGTTCAAGATGGGCATGATGGTCACCGTCAACCAGACGATCGACCAGGATACCGCCGAGCTGCTGGTCGAGGAATTCGGCCACAAGATCACCCGCGTGTCCGATTCCGACGTGGAAATCGATCACGAGGCGGACGTCGATGCGGCCGAAACGCTCAAGCCGCGTGCGCCGGTGGTCACGATCATGGGCCATGTCGACCATGGCAAGACCAGCCTGCTCGACGCGCTGCGCGGCACCGATGTGGTGGCGGGCGAAGCGGGCGGCATCACCCAGCATATCGGCGCCTATCAGGTGCAGGTGAAGTCGGGCGACAAGATCACCTTCCTCGATACGCCGGGCCACGCCGCCTTTACCGAGATGCGCGCGCGCGGGGCCAATGTCACCGATATCGTCATCCTGGTGGTGGCGGCCGATGACGGCCTGATGCCGCAGACGATCGAGGCGATCAACCACACCAAGGCCGCTGGCGTGCCGATGATCGTGGCGATCAACAAGGTCGACAAGGACAGCGCCAACCCGCAGAAGATCCGCGAGCGCCTGCTGGAGCACGAGGTCATCGTGGAAGCGATGTCGGGCGACGTGCAGGACGTGGAGGTCTCCGCGCTCAAGAAGATCAACCTGGACGAGCTGGTCGACAAGATCCTGCTCCAGGCCGAACTGCTCGAGCTCAAGGCCAATCCCGATCGCGCTGCCGAAGCGGTGGTGGTCGAAGCCAAGCTCGACAAGGGCCGCGGTCCCGTCGCCACCGTGCTGGTGCAGCGCGGTACCCTGAAGCGCGGCGACGTGTTCGTCGTCGGCGAGCAGTCGGGCAAGGTGCGTGCGCTGATCAACGACAAGGGCAAGCAGGTCAATGAGGCCGGCCCGTCGATCCCGGTCGAAGTGCTGGGCCTGACCGGCGTGCCGTCGGCAGGCGACAAGCTGACCGTGGTCGAGAACGAGCAGCGTGCCCGCGAAGTCGCCGATTACCGCCGCCAGAAGGCGCTGGAGAAGCGCACGACCATGGCACCTGCGAGCATCGACACGATGTTCTCGGCGCTGTCGGCCAACCGCGCCAAGGAATATCCGGTGCTGGTCAAGGGCGACGTGCAGGGTTCGGTGGAAGCCATTGTCGGATCGCTCAACAAGATCTCGACCGACGACATCAAGGCCCGGGTGCTGCATTCGGGCGTGGGTGCCATCACCGAGTCCGACGTGACGCTGGCCAAGGCGTCGAACGCGCCGATCATCGGCTTCAACGTCCGCGCCAATGCCCAGGCGCGCGCGCTGGCCGAACGCGACGGCGTGCGCTTCAAATATTTCGACATCATCTATGACCTGCTCGACGACATCAAGGGCGAGATGGCGGGCGTGCTGGGTCCGGAGCGGATCGAGACCGTGGTCGGCCGTGCGGAGATCAAGGAGATCTTCCCGGCGGGCAAGAAGGACAAGGCAGCCGGTCTGCTCGTCACCGACGGCTTCATCCGCAAGGGCCTGTACGCGCGCATCACCCGCGACGATGTCATCGTCAGCAAGACGAGCATCGCCTCGCTGCGCCGCTTCAAGGACGACGTGGCCGAGGTCCGTGCGGGTCTGGAATGCGGCGTCGTGCTGCAGGATACGAACGATATCAAGCCGGGCGATATCCTGGAGACGTTCGACGTCGAGATGCGCGATCGCACGCTGTAAGGCATGATCCCCGCCGCCCGGCAACGGTCGGCGGGGTATCGTGAAGGGAACGATCATGGCCAGGCATAACGATACCAGCCCGGAAGGGCGTTCGGTGCGCGTGCTGCGCGTCGGCGAGCAAGTGCGCCATGTGCTGTCCGAACTGCTCACGCGGGGCGAGGTGCATGACGATGTGCTGAGCAGCACCACCGTCTCGGTCACCGAAGTGCGCATGTCGCCCGACCTGCGCCACGCAACCGTGTTCGTGAAGCCGCTGCTGGGCAGGCAAGAGGACGTGGTGCTCAAGGCGCTGCGCACCAACACCGCCTATTTCCAGCGCGAGGTCGCGCAGCGCGTGCGGATGAAATATGCCGCGAAGCTCAAATGGCTGGCCGATGACAGCTTCGACACCGGCAGCCATATCGACCGGCTGCTGAGCGACCCCAAGGTGGCGCAGGACCTGGGCGGAGACGGCGACGAGGACGGCGGCGACGATTGACGTCTTACCGGGTAAGACGTACACTTGCGCCATGAACGACGTCACCCGCCTTTCCGCCAAGGGGCAAATAGTGATCCCCAAGGATGTTCGCGATCGCCTCGGCTGGGCACAGGGCCGGGACCTCGAGGTGATCCCGATGGGCGACGGTGTCATGCTCCGCCCCGTGGCGCGCACGAAGCGGCTCTCCATCGAGGAAGCCACACGCGAACTTCGGCAGATGTACCGGCACGAGGGGCCCCCGATACCGATCGAAAGATTGAGCTGGTCACCGGATATCGACGATCCGGACATGGACGCCGTTGCTGGCCGATAATCGCGTGCGGGCCGTCGATACAAACATTCTGGCGCGATGGCTGCTTGGTGATGATCCTGCGCAATCCGCGCTGGCGATCCAAATTCTTCGTGAACCGGCTTATGTCTCGCTGACAGTGCTAACCGAGCTCGGCTGGGTCCTCGAAAAGGCGCTGAAAATCCCGAGGCCCATCGTCGCCAGTATGCTGCACAAAGTCGTTGAAGTCGAACATGTGCAGGTGGAACACAGCAACTCGGTCTTATGGGCGATAGACCGATTTCTCCAAGGCGCTGATTGGGCCGACATGATGCACATCGTCGCGGCAACCGGCGCAGCCCCGGTTTTCGCGACCTTTGACAAAGCCATTGCCCGCAAGGCCGGAGGCGAAAGCCCGGTTCCGATTGAAACTGTTGGAAAACTCCCCTGATGGCCAAGCTCTATTTCTACTACGCCTCGATGAACGCGGGCAAATCTTCCACGCTGCTCCAGGCGGCGTTCAACTATGCCGAGCGCGGGATGCGGGCGATGCTGTGGACGGCGGCGTTCGACGATCGCTATGGCGCGGGACAGATCACCTCGCGCATCGGCCTAAAAGCGCCCGCGCATCTGTTCGAGCCGGAGACCGACATCTTTGCAGCGGTGGCGCTGGACTTGGCCTCGGCCCCGCTTGATTGCGTGCTGGTCGACGAGGCGCAATTCCTCACCAAGGCGCAGGTCTTCCAGTGCGCGCGCATTTGCGACGAGCTGCGGATTCCGGTGCTCTGCTATGGGCTGCGCACCGATTTCCAGGCCGAACTCTTCCCAGGCAGCGCGCAATTGCTGGCGATCGCCGACCATCTGGTCGAGCTGAAGGCCGTGTGCGAATGCGGCGCCAAGGCGACGATGAACCTGCGGGTCGATGCGGCGGGTCATGCGGTGAAACAGGGCGCGCAGACCGAGATTGGCGGCAATGACCGCTATATCGCGCTGTGCCGCAAGCATTTCATGGCGCGGCTGGCATGAGCGGCCTTTGCCAAGTGCTGAGCGATGGCGACCTTCGGCTCGAGCCGCTCGCCGATCGTCATGTCGAACCGCTGCGCGCCGCGTGCGCGCGCGATACCGAGATCTGGGATATCTACCCCATATCGATGCTGGGCGAGCATTTCGACAAGGCGATGGAGGAGTTCCACGCCACCACCAGCTGGGTGCGCTTTGCCGTGCTGTGGCGCGATCAGGTGATCGGCATGTCGAGCTATATCAACCCCGATACGCGCAACCATGTCGTCGAGATCGGCGGAACCTATATTGAGCCATCGGCACGGGGTGCTGCAGGCGTCAACACGCGAATGAAGCGGCTGATGATCGAGCATGCCTTTGCGCAGGGCTATACCCGCATCGAATTCCGCGTCGATGCGCGCAACCTGCGCAGCCAATCGGCAGTGCGCAAGCTCGGCGCGATGCATGAAGGGACGCTGCGCCGCAACCGCATCACCTGGACCGGCTTTGTCCGCGACACCTGCGTCTTCGGCCTGCTGCGCGAGGATTGGGAACGCAGCCGGGCCTGACGCCCCTGCCCTTCGCATTTGGCCATGGGGCGCAACACTGCTAACGGGCAGCGGATGCACGGATGGATCATTCTCGACAAACCCTATGCCATGGGCTCGACCGACGCGGTGACCGCGGTCAAGCGCGCGTTCCGCCAGGGCGGGTTCGGCAAGGTCAAGGTCGGCCATGGCGGCACGCTCGACCCGCTCGCCACCGGCGTGCTGCCGATCGCGCTGGGCGAGGCGACCAAGCTCACCGGCCAGATGCTCAACGGCGACAAGACTTATGATTTCACGGTTCGCTTCGGGGTGGAGACCGACACGCTCGATGTCGAAGGCAAACCGGTAGCGACCAGCGACGTGCGACCGACGCTCGCCGAGATCGAGGCAGTGCTGCCGCGCTTTACCGGGCCGATCGAGCAGGTGCCTCCCGCCTATTCCGCGCTCAAGGTCGATGGCCAGCGCGCCTATGATCTGGCGCGCGCCGGCGAGACCGTGGAACTAGCGAGCAGGAGCGTAAACGTTCATCGATTGCTTGTCCGTCATCCTGAACTTGTTTCAGGATCGATCGTGCCCCAGCAGCCGAAGCTGCAAGACGATAAATGGACCCTGAAACAAGTTCAGGGTGACGGCATTGGAGCGATTGAACTTCCGCTCGACCAGATCACCCTCGCCGCCCATGTCTCCAAGGGCACGTACATCCGCAGCCTCGCGCGCGACATCGCGCAGGCGCTCGGCACGGTGGGCCATGTGACGATGCTCCGCCGCACCCAGGCCGGGCCGTTCGGCCTCGAGCAAGCGATTTCGCTGGACAAACTGGACGAAATCCGCCAAGGCGCGGCCCCAGAAGACGTAATCTTGCCATTCGAGGCAGGGCTGGCCGACATCCCGGCTCTTGACCTCACTCCCGATCAGGCAAGGCGGCTCCGCATGGGGCAGGTCGTGACCGGGATTGCCGCACACGATGGGCGATATTGGGCGCGGGGGAGCGATGATGCTCCGCTCGCACTGGTATCGCTTTCGGACCACGAGGTCCGCGTGGTGCGCGGTTTCAACTTTGGATGATGTTCGAGGAATGAAGACATGACGATTACCGCAGAGCGCAAGGAAGAAGTGATCAAGGAATATGCGCGCGAAGCCAACGACACCGGCTCGCCCGAGGTGCAGGTTGCCATCCTGACCGAGCGCATCAACAACCTGACCGAGCACTTCAAGTCGCACCACAAGGATAACCACTCGCGTCGCGGTCTTCTGATGATGGTCAACAAGCGTCGCTCGCTGCTCGACTATCTCAAGAAGAAGGACGAAGCCCGCTATACCGACCTGATCGGCAAGCTGGGTCTCCGCAAGTAAGCATTCTCGAACGGCCCCCCAGCGGGGCCGTTCGTTTATCCGCGCCATGAAATTAAAGTGCGCGGTTTCCAGCGGCCCTTTCGCAATGAGGCGGATATGGGCCAGCCGGGGCAAGATATGGCCCCGAACCGCGCCAGGCCGGTCAGCCTGGCAATTGAAGAGGCCCCGGTCCGCAATAGGGCGCACCGGGTTCGACAAGGAAAATCCATGTTTGACGTAAAGACTGTAGAAATCGAGTGGGGCGGAAAGACCCTCAAGCTCGAAACGGGCCGCATTGCCCGTCAGGCGGACGGCGCTGTGCTGGCCACCTATGGCGAGACCGTGGTGCTGTGCGCCGTGACCGCCGCCAAGTCGGTGAAGGAAGGCCAGGACTTCTTCCCGCTGACCGTCCACTACCAGGAAAAATTCTCCGCAGCAGGCCGCATCCCCGGCGGCTTCTTCAAGCGTGAGCGCGGCGCGACCGAGAAGGAAACGCTGACCAGCCGCCTGATCGACCGTCCCGTCCGCCCGCTGTTCCCCGAAGGTTTCTACAACGAGATCAACGTAATCGCGCAGGTGCTGTCGTTCGACGGCGAATCCGAGCCCGATATCGTTGCGATGGTTGCGGCTTCGGCTGCGCTCACCCTGTCGGGCGTGCCCTTCATGGGCCCGATCGGCGCGGCGCGCATCGGCTACAAGGATGGCGAATATCAGCTCAACCCGTCGATGGACGAGGTCAAGGAAGGCGAGCTGGATCTGGTCGTCGCTGCCACGCATGACGCGGTGATGATGGTCGAATCGGAAGCCAAGGAGCTGTCCGAAGAGGTGATGCTCGGCGCCGTCGAGTTTGCGCACGATGCCTGCCGTCAGGTCGTCGAGGCGATCATCAAGCTCGCCGAACAGGCGGCCAAGGATCCGTGGGAAATGGCTCCGCAGGCTGACCTGAGCGCCGCCAAGCAGAAGCTCAAGGACCTGATCGGTGCGGACATTGCCGCGGCCTACAAGCTGACCGACAAGTCGGCCCGCTCGAACGCGCTCAACGAAGCGCGCGCCAAGGCCAAGGAAGCCTTTGCCGATGCGACGCCGCAGGACCAGATGGCCGCGCAGAAGTTGATGAAGAAGCTGGAAGCGGAAATCGTCCGCGGTGCCATCCTCAAGGACGGCAGCCGCATCGACGGCCGCACCACCACGCAGATCCGTCCGATCGAGGCGATGGTCGGCTTCCTGCCGCGCACGCACGGTTCGGCGCTGTTCACGCGCGGTGAAACCCAGTCGATCTGCACCACCACGCTGGGCACCAAGGACAGCGAGCAGATGATCGACGGCCTCACCGGCCTGTCGTACGAGAGCTTCATGCTGCACTATAACTTCCCGCCCTATTCGGTCGGTGAAGTCGGTCGCTTCGGCGCGCCGGGCCGTCGTGAAGTCGGCCATGGCAAGCTGGCATGGCGTGCGCTGCACCCCGTGCTGCCCAGCAAGGACGAGTTCCCCTATACCATCCGTGTGCTCTCCGACATTACCGAGTCCAACGGCTCGTCGTCGATGGCCACGGTGTGCGGCGGCTCGCTCTCGATGATGGACGCGGGCGTTCCGCTCAAGCGTCCGGTGTCGGGCATCGCCATGGGCCTGATCCTGGAAGGCAGCGAATTCGCGGTTCTCTCCGACATCCTGGGTGACGAGGATCACCTGGGCGACATGGACTTCAAGGTCGCCGGCACGTCCGAAGGCATCACCACGATGCAGATGGACATCAAGATTGCCGGCATCACCCGCGAGATCATGGCGCAGGCGCTGGCACAGGCCAAGGAAGGCCGCGCGCACATCCTGGGCGAAATGGCCAAGGCGCTGGGCGAAGTCCGCACCGAACTGTCGGCCCATGCTCCGCGCATCGAGACGATCCAGATCGACAAGTCGAAGATCCGCGAAGTCATCGGCACCGGCGGCAAGGTGATCCGCGAGATCGTCGCCGAGACCGGCGCGAAGGTGGATATCGACGACGAAGGCCTGATCAAGATCAGCTCGTCGGACCTCAGCCAGATCGAGGCTGCCAAGAAGTGGATTCTGGGCATCGTCGAGGAAGCCGAAGTCGGCAAGATCTACAACGGCAAGGTCGTCAACCTGGTCGATTTCGGTGCGTTCGTGAACTTCATGGGCGGCAAGGACGGCCTGGTCCACGTTTCGGAAATCCGCAACGAGCGGGTCGAGAAGGTGGCCGATGTCCTGTCCGAAGGCCAGGAAGTGAAGGTCAAGGTTCTCGAGATCGATCCGCGCGGCAAGGTGCGCCTGTCGATGCGCGTCGTCGACCAGGAAACCGGTGAAGAGCTGGAAGACACCCGCCCTGCCCGCGAACCCCGCGAGCGTGGCGAGCGTGGTGACCGCGGTGACCGTCGCCCCCGTCGCGATGGCGACGGCGGTCGTGGTCGCGGCGGTGACCGTGGCGGCGAGCGTTCGGGAGGAGGCGGCCGCGGCCGTGGTCGCCCCGAGCGCTCGGAAGGCGGCGAGAGCGGCGGCGATGCCGGCCTGCCCGACTTCATCACCGGCGAAAGCTGAGACTGGCAGATGCTGGCGTCGTGGGTTCATCCCGCGACGTGACAAAGACCGGCCGGAAGCTCCGCGCTTCCGGCCGGTTTTTTTTGGACGGTAGGCAAATTGACGCGACCTGTTAAATGACCTATTATCCGGTCATGATCCACGACATCCTGGCCGAACGCTGCATCAGCATCAGCGACCTGAAGAAGAACCCCAGCGCCGCGATCGAGGCGGCGGACGGGATGCCGCTGGCCGTACTCAATCGCAACACGCCTGCCGCCTATCTGGTCCCCGCCAAGGCCTGGGCGGCGCTGATGGGGCGGCTGGAAGACATGGAGCTCGCCGAGATCGTCCGCCAGCGGCTGAGCGAGAACCAGGAACGCATCAAGGTGCGCATTGAAGACCTTTGAGCTCGAGTTTCTGGATGCGGCTTCGCGCGAATGGGCCAAGCTAGCTCCGACGATAAGGAGCCAGTTCAAGAAGAAGCTGGAAGAGCGTCTGCGCAATCCACATGTTTCCTCCGCGCGGCTGCACGGGATGCGCGACTGCTACAAGATCAAGCTGCGCAAGGCTGGCTACCGGCTGGTGTATCAGGTCGAGGACGAGCGCGTAACGGTCGTCGTCATCGCTGTTGGGCGACGGGACCGTAATCTTGTGTACGAGGCAGCAAGCCAGCGACTGTTGTAAACTGCAGCGCCCAGATCGGCGTTGTTACCAAATTCTGGTATCATCGCCCCATAACCAAGAACACATCCATTGCGCTTGGCGCGCCGTTTCAGGAATTTGCCCGCCGCAAGGTGGAATCGGGCGAGTACGGCTCGACCAGCGAGGTCGTGCGCGAGGCGATGCGGCGGTTGATGGCCGAAGATGAACGGCGCGAAGCACTGAACGCCGCGCTTCGCGAAGGTCTGGCGAGCGGACCTGCCGAGCCGTTCGACTGGGATGCCTTCATGCATCGCCATTTCGGCGATGCCGCATAAGGTTCTCCTGCTCCCCGCTGCTCGCCGCGATGCGCGCGAGTATGTCTTCGCTGGCCGATTTTCCGCTGCGCAATCCAGTTTATCGCAGTGAGGGGAAGGAATTCCGCAAGCTGCTGTGCGGGCATCACCTGATCTTCTATCTGGTCATCGAAGACACGGTGCAGATCATCCGCATCCTGCACGAGCGGATGGATATCGACCGGCATCTCTGACACGGCCCAGACATGCTTCGGGGCAGGAACCGCGTACGGTGCCTGCCCCGAACATTGTCATCGCCAGAAGGCTAATCTGCCGATCAGTACACCCGCTTCTTGGGCTTGATATACTCGACCTCGTCGCTGAGCGTGTATTCGTGGACCGGGCGGTAGTCGAGCGTCACCTTGCCGCCCTTGCCGCCCCAGCCTTCGAACCAGCTGACGGTGTGCTTCATGAAATTGGCATCGTCGCGCTCGGGATAATCCTCGTGCATGTGCGCGCCGCGGCTTTCCTTGCGGGCATTGGCGCTTTCGATGGTGCACACCGCCTGGCTGAGCAGGTTGTCGAGCTCGAGCGTCTCGATCAGGTCGGTGTTCCAGATCAGCGAACGGTCGGTGACGTGCACGTCCTCCATCCGCTTGTTGACCTGCTGCATCAGCGCGGTGCCTTCCTGCAGCAGCTGGGTGTCGCGGAACACGGCTGCGTGCTTCTGCATCGTCTTCTGCATGTCCATGCGGATCTGCGCGGTGGGCGATCCGCCCTTGGCATTGCGGAAATGGTCGAGACGCGACAGCGCGAGGTCCGCCGCATCCTTGGGCAGCGCCTTGTGCGGGCTGCCCGGCTTGATCGTGTCGCGCAGGTGATGGCCGGTAGCACGGCCGAACACCACGAGGTCGATCAGCGAGTTCGACCCCAGGCGGTTCGCACCGTGCACCGAAACGCACGCAGCCTCGCCCACGGCATAGAGGCCGGGGACCACGGTGTCCGGGTTGCCATCCTTGATGGTGACGACCTGGCCGTGATAATTGCAGGGAATGCCGCCCATATTGTAGTGCACCGTCGGCACCACCGGCAGCGGCTGGCGCGTCAGGTCGACGCCCGCGAAAATCTTGCCGGTCTCGGTAATGCCCGGCAGGCGCTCGGCCAGCACCTTCTCGTCGATATGGTCGAGGTGCAGGTAGATATGGTCGTTTTCCTTGCCGACGCCGCGGCCTTCGCGGATTTCGGCGGCCATCGAGCGGCTGACGACGTCGCGGCTGGCGAGGTCCTTGGCCGAGGGGGCATAGCGCTCCATGAAGCGCTCGCCCTCGGAATTGGTGAGATAACCGCCCTCGCCGCGCGCGCCTTCGGTGATCAGCACGCCCGCGCCATAGATGCCGGTCGGGTGGAACTGCACGAATTCCATGTCCTGCAGCGGCAGGCCGGCGCGCAGCACCATCGCGCCGCCGTCACCGGTGCAGGTATGTGCCGAGGTGGCGGAGAAATAGCAGCGCCCCGAACCGCCCGTCGCCAGCACCACGGCATGGCTGCGGAAGCGGTGGATGGAGCCATCCTCCATGCAGAGCGCGATCACGCCCCGGCACGCGCCGTCTTCCATGATCAGGTCGATGGCGAAATATTCGATGAAGAAGTCCGAATCGTACTTCAGCGACTGCTGGTACAGCGCGTGCAACATGGCATGGCCGGTACGGTCGGCAGCGGCGCAGGTGCGCTGCACCGGCGGGCCTTCGCCCATGTTCTGCATGTGCCCGCCGAACGGACGCTGATAGATGGTGCCGTTGTCGTTGCGGCTGAACGGCACGCCCGCGTGCTCGAGCTCATAAACCGCAGCGGGCGCTTCGCGCACCATGTACTCGATCGCGTCCTGATCGCCCAGCCAGTCCGATCCCTTGACGGTATCGTACATGTGCCACGACCAGTGATCGGGAGAGTTGTTGCCCAGGCTGGCGGCGATGCCGCCCTGCGCCGCCACGGTGTGGCTGCGGGTGGGGAACACCTTGGTGATGCACGCAGTCTTCAGGCCCGCTTCGGCGCTGCCCATGGTGGCACGCAGGCCCGATCCGCCCGCGCCGACGACAACCGTGTCGTACACATGGTCGATGATCTTATAGGCTTCGGTCATCAGCTTGCAGCTCCGGCAAAGGCAATGCGCGCAACGGCGAAAATGCCGAGGGCGGCCCCGGCAACGGCGTAGAAGTTGAGCAGCAGGATCACGCCGAACTTCGTGCCATGGTCATGCACATAGTCCTCGACGATGACCTGCAGGCCCAGGCGCAGGTGATAGAAAACGGTGACGATCAGCAGGATCATCGCGGTGGCGGGCAGCGGCGCTGAAAGCCAGGCCGTGACGGTCGCATGATCGAGCGCGGGAAGGCTGACCAGCGAGGCGATGAACCACAGCATCAGGATGAGATTGCTGACCGCGGTGACCCGCGCCATCACCCAGTGATGCGTCCCCGTTTTGGCGGACCCCAGCCCGCGAACCTTGCCAATTCTGGTGCCACTTCCCATGGTCGACTCCCAGCGCGGGCCCCATAGCCCTGTCGCGCTCTTCAGATAATTCAAAAGATCAGGCGAAAAAGATGATCGCCCACAAAAACGCCGTCAGCACGATCGACAGCACCGGCAGCAGCGCCGACCAGCGGTTGTTGTTGTCAACCTCATAGCCCGCGCCGATATCCAGCACGAAATGGCGAAGGCCCGAGAGCATGTGCTGGAAGAAGGCCCAGGACAGGCCGACCATCAGCAGATAGCCGATGGGGCTGGTGGCCCAGCCGACATACCAGGCATAGGCTTCCGGCCCGCTGGCAAGCGCCATCAGCCAGCCGACGAGCAGAATCCCGCCGATCACGGCCATGCCGTCGCCCGTTGCGCGATGGAGGATCGAGACCAGCATGGCCGGGCCCCAACGCCAGATGGAAAGGTGCGGCGACAGCGGCCTGCCCGATGGTTTTGCCATGGTCTCCCCCGTTTAAACGATCGTGTTCATAAGCGAATTTGCGTCCCGCGCCTGTTTAGCCGATTGCCCACGTGATGCAATTGCTGATTGTGCGCGCTCCATTGCAGGCCCGGCATCGCGCTGCGCGGCAATGCGGCTCGAGCGGGCGCAGCAATAACCCGGCGTTAACCATGTGCGCATATGCCGAGGGCTGAAGCACCCCAGAAGCCAAGAGGACGCCATGGCAGACCCCCATCAGGATTCGAAAGGCAGCGCCGAGTTCAGGGAACTCTACCAATCCGTGGCGCACGAACTTTCGATCAGCCAGCGCCTGGCCGCCTTCGATGCTGCGGGCGATCTGCCCCGGTATGCGCGCCGGGCGCTCGACCTGCTGGAAAAGGATCAGGACGAGATCGCACTGGCCTTCTGGGACAATTACTGCCGCATCGCCAATCTTGCCAGCAAGGGTCGCGATCTCGAAACGCTCAAGCAGCGCCATGTGGAATCGAGCCGGATCTACACCCGCGAGAAAATGGCCCGTCTGGACGGCCAGACCTGGGTGGAAATGGCCTTCACGCATGCGCTGGCGGCCAGCAAGCTCGGCGTCCCGATGTGGCAGTTGCTCGCCGCCAACGCGCATACCCATGACTTTGCGATCAACCGGATGCGCGAGCGGCTGAACAACGACATGGACGAGTTTCAGCCACTGGCGCGCGCTACCGCGCAGGTGATGGTGATCGAGGCGGAGATCATGTCGTTCGCCATCAACGCGATGACCCACCGCGAGGCGCAGATGGTCCGCACTGCGCAGACCGCCAGCTTCAAGCAGACGGTCGATGGCGAACTGCAACAGGCATCGCATCTGGGCAGCGGCCTCAAGAATCAGGTCGTCAACGCATCCGAAGCCGCGCGCCAGATGCTGGGCCGCTCGTCCGAGGTCGCCGCCGCAGCCGAACAATCCGCCATCGCGATGCGCGAGGCAGCGCAGACCGCCGCCGGCCTGATCCGTGCGATCGAGGAAGCCCGCAGCGAAGTCGAGGTTGCCGCCGACGTCGCCGAGCGCGCCTCTCGCGAGGCGGGCCATGCGGTGGCAAGCACGCAGACGCTCTCGACCCATGCCGAATCGATCGAATCGATCCTCAGCCTGATCCGCGACATTGCGGGACAAACCAACCTGCTCGCGCTCAACGCCACGATCGAGGCGGCGCGCGCAGGCGATGCCGGGCGCGGCTTTGCCGTGGTCGCGCAGGAAGTGAAAAGCCTCGCCAACCAGACCGCGCGCGCGACCGACGATATTGCGCACAAGATCACCGCGATCCAGCAGGCCACCCGCGACACGGTCGCCTCGAACGATTCGGTGCGCGCCACGGTCAGCGAAGTGCAATCGAGCGCCGACCGCATCCGCGAGGCGATGGAAATCCAGGCGCAGACCGTGACGATCATCACCGCCGCGGTCGACGAGACCGCGCTGGCGGCCGATTCGATGTCCAATACCATCGGCACGATCCGCATCGACACCGAAAGCCTGGCGAGCGAGATGGACAAGGTTGGCGCCGGGTTCAGTCATCTGCAGAACCAGCTGGTCGAGCTGCGCAACCGGTCCGATCGCTTCGCGGTCGAGATCGGCCTGGCCAAGAGCGCCTGACGCCGCCAAATCGCGTTGCAGCGATGGACCGCGCGGCAGCGCGGCGATATGCTGACGCGCATGATCAGCGTCGAACAGAATATTCTCGTCACCGGCTCCAGCCGCGGCATCGGCCGCGCGATTGCCGACCTGCTCCACGAAGCCGGCCACCGGGTGGTCGGCCATGCGAGCCGTCCTTTCCCCGATGACAGCCCCGATGCGCCCGAATGGGACGTGGTGGCAGCCGATTTTAGCGATTTTCGCGGACCCGACCTGCTCTGGCAGGAAGCAATCGACCTCCTCGACGGCCGCATCGACGTGCTGATCAACAATGCTGGAATCTTTGTCGCCAATCCGATCGAACGGGGCGATGCCGAATGGCTTGCCGCCTGGGACGAGACGATGACGATCAACCTCACCGCCAGCGCACAATTGTGCCGCTTTGCGGTGCAGCATTTTCTCGACCACGCCAATGAAGGCCGCATCGTCAACATCGCCAGCCGCGCCGCCTATCGCGGCGACAGCCCGGCGCACTGGCATTATGCCGCGTCCAAGGGCGGCATGGTGGCGATGACCAAGTCGATCGCACGCGCCTATGCGGGCCATGGCATCTATGCCTTTGCCATCTGCCCCGGCTTCACCATGACCGGCATGGCGGAGGACTATCTTGCCAGCCGCGGCGGCGACAAGCTGCTCGCCGACATCCCGCTCGGCCGCGTCGCTATGCCCGACGAGGTCGCCACCATGGCCAGTTTCTGCGCCATCGACGCGCCGCCCTCAATGACCGGCGCGGTGCTCGACGTGAACGGGGCGAGCTACGTTCGGTAAGAGGTTTAATGCCTTCCCGTCACCCTGAACTCGTTTCAGGGTCTATTTTGCCGGATGGAGCTTCGGCTGGTGGGGCACGATGGATACTGAAACAAGTTCAGGATGACGACTGGGGCAAGCACTGGCCAACATCGCCGCCGCACTTTAAGGCCCACCGGAACGCAACCCACAAGGACCCACGCATTGGACAACTGGAAAGTCACCATCCCCTGCACGCTCGCCGAGGCGCAGACTGTGACCGAGGACATGACGCTCGACGACAGCAGCTTCGGCAGCCCCAGCCTGGTGGCGAGCGAGGTCGATGCCTATGCCGATCCGCAAGTGCCGGGAAGCTGGGCGCTGCATGCCTATTTTACGCAAGCGCCCGAAACCGCCTGGATCGAGACGCTGCGCGGCCTCGTCCCGAGCGCCGCCGGCGCGGCACTGAGCGCCGAATTGCTGCCCGACGAGGACTGGGTGACACTGAGCCAGGCCGGGCTCGAGCCGATCCGCGCCGGGCGCTTTCATGTTCATACGCCCGAAATGCCCGCCTCCGACGAACCGGGCGTGCGCAGCTTCGAGATCCCCGCGAGCCTCGCCTTCGGCACCGGGCACCACAACACCACGCGCGGCTGCCTGATGATGCTCGATTCGATGCAGGCCGCCGGGCTGCGCGTCACCAACCATATCGATATCGGCACCGGCACCGGGCTGCTCGCCTTTGCCGCGATGCACCTTTGGCCCGAAGCGCGCGCGATCGCGAGCGATATCGATCCGGTGTGCGGCCCGGCGGTCGAGCATAATGCTGCGGCCAATGGCCTTGCCATCGGCGACCAACCCGGCGAACTCGCCATGGTGATTGCCGAGGGGCTGGAAGATGCCCGGCTGCAGGCGCGCGCACCTTATGATCTGGTCATCGCCAATATCCTGGCCGGTCCGCTGATCGACCTTTCCGGCGATGTCGCGGCCGTCACCGCGCCCGGGGGCCATGCCGTGCTGTCCGGGCTGCTCGGGACGCAGGCCGAAGCGGTGGCGGGTGCATATCGCGAACAGGGCTTTGCGCTGGAAGAACGGCTGGACCTCGGCGATTGGACGGTATTGCGGTTGTGCAAGAGCGGCGTGGCCTGATTCCCAAGCCTCCCGGCTATAGTCCGTTCTCCGGCTTTCGCCGAAAGGCGGGGCTCGCATCCTCTTCCTTGAGCCTCAGCTCGTCACCCCCGCGAAGGCGGGGGTCCCGCTTCTTCTGGAACGTCCTGCAAAAGCGGGATTCCCGCGTTCGCGGGAATGACGGGTGATGCTGAAAAAGGCACGCACCCTGGTCGCCTGGCTGGCGCTGATCGCAGGCCTCGTCTTTGCCGCGGGCGAGATCGGCGGGCTTTGGGGCACCAACACGCAGTGGCGCGCGCCGAAAGACGGCGTGACCATCTATGTCGAGACCAACGGCTTCCACACGGGCTTCATCCTGCCCGCGCGCGCAGAGGGGATCGACTGGCACCGCATCTTCCCGCCGACCGACCTCAGCGACAGCCGCTATCACGCCACCGGCGCGACCGATCATGTTGCGATAGGCTGGGGCGAGCGCGATTTCTACTTGAACACCCCCGATTGGCGGCAGCTCGACCCCGCGACCATGGCGCGCGCCGCGATCGGCAGCGACGCGACGCTCATCCACATCTATCACATGAACCGCCCGCAAGAAGGCCGCTATGCCCGCAAGCTGGTGATCAGCCATGCCGCCTATCGCCAGCTTGCCGACCGATTGATGACGGACATTGCCTTTCCCGAGCGCGGCCCGCTGAAACCCATCCCCGGCTATGGCGGCGACGATGTCTTCTACCGGGCACATGGCCGCTATTCGCTGGTGCACAGCTGCAACGCCTGGACCGGCGACCATCTTCGCGCCATCGGCGTGCGCATCGGCGCATGGACCCCCGCCGAACATCATGTCATGCGCTGGTTTCCCGAAGTTTCGCCTCCAGAAACAGCCGCTCCGCCCACGCCGGACTGAGCGCCAGCGCATTACGATAGGCCGCTGCCGCGCCTTCGCGGTCACCCGTTTGCGCGAGCAGATGCGCGCGCGCCGCCTGCCAGGGGCGGTAGCGCTCGATCTTCTCGTCGCCCAGCGCCTCGATCGCAACTAGCCCCGCCTCTGCCCCCTCGACCCGCGCGAGCGCGATTGCGCGGTTGATCGCCACGACAGGCCCGGGGCGCAGCTGGATGAGCAGATCATAAAGCTTCAGGATCGCCGCCCAGTCGGTCCGCCCCTCGGCCTTGCGCCGCGCATGGGTCAGGTGGATCGCGGCCATCAGCTGGTACGGCCCGCTGCGCCCGAGCGCCGCAGCGCGCTGCATGGCCCGTGCCGCCGAGCCGATCAGCCGGTTATCCCACAGGGTGCAATCCTGCTCGCTCAGCGGGATCATCCGCCCCGCTGCATCGACCCGCGCCGCGCGCCGCGCCTCGCCCAACTGCACCAGCGCAGCCAGCCCCAGCACCTCGGGATCGTCGGGCAGCAGTTCGGCGAGCATGTCGGTGAGCCGCAGCACCTCGGGTCCCAGATCGGCGGTCGGCTCGCTGCCCGCGGCATCCTGAAACGCCAGCGCATAGCCGATTTCCAGCGTCGCCAGCACCGATTGCAACCGCTCGGCCCAGAGATGCGGCGGTGGGGTTTCGAACGGCACGCCCGCCTCGCGGATCTTGGCCTTGGCGCGGGTCAGTCGCTGGGCCATGGCGGGCGTCGCTAACAGGAAAGCTGCCGCGATCCGCTCCGTCGGCACGCCGCAGACCACGCGCAGCGTCAGCGCGGCGCGCGCCTCGGGCGCAATCGCGGGGTGGCAGCAGATGAAGATCAGCCGCAGCCGCTCGTCGGGAATCTGTTCGTCGAACAGCGAGACGGTATCCATGTCCTCGCCCTCCGCCGCTTCGGGCTGTGCGGCGATCAGCTCGGCCAGCCGCGCCTTGCGCCGCAGCCGGTCGATGATCCGCCGTCGTGCCGCCACATGCAGCCAGCCGCCGAGATTGCCGGGCGGCGGCGCATCGGCGAATTGGCGCATGGCAAGCTCCACCGCATCGGCAAAGCCGTCCTCGGCCAGGTCCAGATCGCGGAACCGCGCCGCCAGCGCCGCCACGACGGCGGGCCGGGCCGCGATGATCGCCGCGCCCAGCCCGGCCGAGGTCATGCGTCGGGGCCGCTCATCGGCCAGACCGGGCGGATCTCGAGCGCGCCCTTGGGGATCGGGATGCGCTTGGCCCATTGCAGCGCCTCGTCGAGATTGGCGACATCGATGATGTAGAAGCCGCCCAGTTCCTCATGGCTTTCGGAAAACGCGCCATCGTGGATCTGGTGCTCGCCCATGTTCCAGCGGATGGTGGTGGCGGTGGAGGCCGGCTTGAGCCGCTCGCCCGAATAGCTCACCCCGGCGGCGACCAGCGCCTCGCCCAGCGCCATGTGCGCCGCCAGCGTCTCGGCGAGCAGCTTCTCGCCCTCGGGGCCGGCATAGACGCTCTCGTCTTCGTGGATCATCAGCATGTACTGCATCATCATGTCTCCTCATCCGAACGCGCGATAGCCGCGCATTCTGCCCCCATGACGAACGGCGACAGGCGGATTCGACAGCCGATCAGGCAGAGCGCATGATTTCTGCCCATTCGGCCTCATCGACCACGCGCACGCCCAATTCCGCCGCCTTCTTGAGCTTCGACCCCGCGCCCGGCCCGGCGACGACCAGATCGGTCTTGGCCGAGACCGATCCCGCTGCCTTGGCCCCCAGCCGTTCGGCCTGCGCCTTGGCCTCGTCGCGGCTCATCGTCTCGAGCTTGCCGGTGAACACGATGGTCTTGCCCGACCATTCGGTCTCGCGCGCGGTCGAGACGAAGGCGGCAGGGCGGACCTCGGCGATCAGATCGTCGAACACTTGTGCGTTATGCGGTTCGTGGAAGAAATCGCCCAGCGCCTCGGCCACCGCCGGGCCGATGCCGTCGATCGCGGTGACCTCTGCTGTCGCCTCGATGCTGCCCTCCGCGAGCCGGCGTCCGATCTCGCCCACCGCCTCGGCGCTGCCGAAGCATTTGACCAGGTCCTTCGCCGTCACCGATCCGACATGGCGGATGCCGAGCGCGAACAGGAAGCGCCCCGGGTCCGCGCCGCGCCGCGCCTCGATGCTGGCGAGCAGATTGTCGACCGACTTTTCCTGCCAGCCCTCGCGCGCCAGGATCGCGCTGCGGTGCTGCTTCAGCCGGAAGATATCGCCCGGCAGCTTGATGAACCCCGCGTCGAGAAACTCGGCGATCGTCTTTTCGCCCAGGCCATCGATGTCGAGTGCGGCGCGGCTGACGAAATGCTTCAACCGCTCGCGCTGCTGCGCCGGGCAGATCAGGCCGCCGGTGCAGCGGACATCGACCTCGCCCTCTTCCGCCACCGCCTCGCTGCCGCATTCGGGGCAGTGATCGGGGAAATTGTAAGGCTCGCGAACCTCGTCGCGCGTCAGGTTCTCGACCACCTGCGGGATGACATCGCCCGCGCGCTGCACCAGCACCCGGTCGCCGGGACGCACGCCGAGCCGCGCGATCTCGTCGCGATTGTGCAGCGTCACGTTCGACACGACAACGCCGCCGACGGTGACGGGGGTAAGCCTGCCCACCGGGGTCAGCTTGCCCGTCCGCCCGACCTGGATATCGATCGCCTGCAGCGTCGTCTCGGCGCGTTCGGCAGGGAATTTGTGCGCCAGCGCCCAGCGCGGCGCCTTGGCGACGAACCCCAGCCGCGCCTGCCAGTCGAGCCGGTCGACCTTGTAGACCACGCCGTCGATATCATAGGGCAGATCGGCCCGCCGCCGTTCGATCTCGCGATAATGCGCGAGCAGATCGTCGAGTGTCTCGACACGCACCAGCAGCGGCGACACCGGCACCCCCATCGCGGCGATCGCCTGCATCACCTCGTGCTGGGTCTTGCCGGGCACGTCGCTTGCCACGCCCCAGCCATGCGCGAGGAAACGGAGCGGCCGCGCGGCGGTGACCCTGGCGTCCTTCTGCCGCAGCGACCCGGCGGCGGCGTTGCGCGGATTGGCGAACAGCTTCTCGCCCCGCGCCTCCTGCGCCGCATTCAGCGCGGCAAAGTCCTGCTTGGACATGTACACCTCGCCGCGGATCTCGAGGATGTCGGGCACATCAATGGCCCTCTCCCCTTCAGGGGGGAGGGTTGGGAGGGGGGCCTGCGCAGAGGTCGGCGATTTCCCCTCTCCCTCCGCCGCTTCGCGGCTCCCCCCTCTCCCCTCAAGGGGAGAGAGCGTAAGGCGCTCGGGAATATCCCCGATCGTCCGCACATTGGCGGTCACATCCTCGCCCACCTCGCCATCGCCGCGCGTCGCGGCGCGCACCAGCACGCCCTGCTCGTAGCGCAGCGAGAGCGACAGTCCGTCGATCTTGTCCTCGGCGGTGAACGCGAGCAGCTCGCCCTCGGGCAAGGCGAGATAACGCCGCACGCGTGCAACGAACTCACCGATGTCCTCGTCCGAAAAGCCGTTGTCGAGGCTCATCATCCGCTGCTCGTGCCGCACCTTGGCCAGCGGCGAGGATTCGACCGCCGCGCCGACCAGCTTGTTGGGGCTGTCGGCGCGGATCAGATGTGGAAAGGCCGCTTCCAGTTCGTTGTTCCGCCGCACGAGCGCGTCATAGTCCGCATCCGAGATCTCGGGCGAATCCTCGGCATGATAGAGCCGGTTGTGGTGCGCGATTCTCTTGGCGAGCCGCTGCAATTCGATCGCGGCTTCGGCTTCGGTGAGCGATTCAAGATTGTTCATGTTTGCGTCTTTGTCATCGGTCGAAACTCGGCGCGCGTACCAAAGCCCCCGATCAGCGGCCGCCCTTTTGCAATAGCTGCCTGCACGACCGGCAGACTCAGCGATGCAGCATGCGCATCCTTGTCGGTCCAGATTTCGACAATCCAGAGCGCGTCGTTGTTGTCGCTGTCTTCACCGATCAGATAGACCAAATTCCCCGGCATGGCATCGGTGCCTTCTCTCAGGATCTCGGCCAAGGCGGCGCGCTGGCCGGGCTTGGCGATCATCTGACCGATCAATCCATATTGCGGAACCATTTCCTCCACTTGCACCTCCAGAGCCCTGAGCTGGTGCGGCGGTAACACTGCAGCCGCCATGGCGATCATCGCCGCAAGATGTTCGCGTCGATTCACACCCCCTCCAGCAACCGATCCGCCTGCGCGCGCGCTTCGGGGGTGATTTCCGCGCCGGAGAGCATGCGCGCGATCTCTTCCTTGCGGCCGGCATCGTCGAGCGTGCGCACGCCGGTGCGCGCGACCGTGCCGTCCGATGTCTTGGCGATCAGCAGGTGCTGGCTGCCGCGCGCGGCGACCTGGGGCGAGTGGGTGACGACCAGCAGCTGCGTGCCGCGCGCAAGCCGCGCCAGCCGCTCGCCGATCGCCGAGGCGACCGCGCCGCCGACGCCGCGATCGATCTCGTCGAAGATCATCGTCGCCGCCCCGCCCTGCTCGGCGAGCGCGACCTTGAGCGCGAGGATGAAGCGCGACAGCTCGCCTCCGGACGCGATCTTCATCAACGGCGCGAAATCGCTGCCGGGGTTGGTCGAGATGAGGAATTCGACATGGTCCTTGCCCGAGGCGCCCCAGCGCGCCTCGTCAAGCGGCTCGACCAAAGTGCGGAAGCGCGCGGCATCGAGTTTCAAGGGCTTCAGTTCCGCCATCACTGCCGCATCGAGCGCGATGCCAGCCTTGGCCCGCGCTGCGCTCAGCGCATCGGCGGCGGCGACATAGGCTTCGCGCGCCTTGTGCCGCGCCCGGTCGAGCTCGGCGACATTCGCCCCGCCCGATTCGAGCGCCGCCCAGTCCGCCTGCATCCGTTTCAGGAGATCGGGCAGCAGGTCGCCCGCGACGTTGTGCTTGCGGGCGAGTGCGCGCAGATCGAACAGCCGTCGCTCGAGCTCGTCGAGCCGCACCGCGTCATAGGTCAGCGCCTCGGACGCGGCGCGCAGCTTGGCCTCGGCATCGTCGGCCTCGATCATCGCACGGTCGAGCGCCTCCATCGCCTGATCGAGCAGCGGATGCTCTTCGGCGATCCGGCCGAGCTTGCGGGCCGCCCCGCGCAGCAGCGCCAGCGCGCCCTTCGATCCCTCGAAGGTCTCGAACAGCTCGGCGAGATCGCCCGAAAGCCGCTCGCCCTTCTGCATCGCGGCGCGCTCGCCCGCCAGTTCCTCCTCCTCGCCCGGCTGCGGGCCGAAGGCGGCGAGTTCTTCCAGATTGTGCTCGAGCAGTTCGCGGTCGCGCATCGCGCTCTCGATCGCCTCGCTCGCCGCCGTGAACGCGCGCTCGGCCGCCTGCCACTCGCGCCACGCGGCGGCGACGCCCGCGACGTCGCAGCGCCCGAAACTGTCGAGCAGGTCGCGATGGCCTTTGGGGTTGATCAGCCCGCGATCGTCGTGCTGGCCGTGAATCTCGACCAGCATCGCGCCCAGATCGCGCAGCAGCGCGGCGGACACCGGCTGGTCGTTGACGAAGGCGCGGCTGCCGCCATCGGCGCGCACCTGGCGCCGGATCAGCAGCGGCTCGCCCGGCTCCTGCGCGATGTCGTTATCGTTCAGCAGCGCGGCGACACCGGCGTGATCGCCCGTGTCGAACCCTGCGATCACCAGCGCGCGCTCTGCCCCCTGGCGCACCAGCCCGCTATCGGCGCGCGCGCCCATGGCGAGGCCCAGCGCATCGAGCAGGATCGACTTGCCCGCCCCGGTCTCCCCGGTCAGCACGCCCAGACCGGCGCGAAAGTCCAGATCGAGCGCCTCGATCAGCACCAGGTCACGAATGGCGAGCGACAGCAGCATCCCCGTGCTTTAGACCATAGCAGGAACATCTGGAAACAGGCTTTTTGGTCGGGTGGGCGCAACGGCAGGGCGCGGGCATCCGTATATCGGCACGCGGGACATTGACTTGTCCCGACACTGGCCATAGCCCGAGCAAATGGGGCAATACTGCGCAAGGATGACGACGCCGGGATGACCCTTTTACTGCAAATTTCGCTGTCGAGCGTTGCACGATGAGCCTTTCCGCGCTGCCCTTTGCGCTGGCACTGGCGTCGCTTCAGACGGGGGGTGCAGAACCGGCACCCATCGCAGCGCCGATCGAAGCACCGGCAACACCTGCCGCCGCGCTGCCGCCTTGCCCGGCCATCGACCAGCTCGCTGCTGCTCCTAGCGAAACACCAGCCGCCGCTGCCGCCCCTGCGCAGAATGGCGCCATCGTCGTCACCGCGCGGCCCGATTCGCAGCCGGGCGACCCGATGCTGCAATTGAACGCCCAATCGTTCGAGGTCGTGCAGGATGTCGACGAGGCCCTGGTCGGCCCGGTGGCGATGGCGTACAAGGACGCGGTGCCCAAGCCGGTGCGCCATGGCATCCGCAACTTCCTGCGCAACCTGACCGAGCCGATCGTAGCGCTCAACTTTCTGCTGCAGCTCAAACCCGGCAAGGCCGCCGAAACCGTCGGACGCTTTGCGATCAACAGCACCATCGGCATCGGCGGGCTGTTCGATGTCGCCAAGCGCGATCCCTTCAAGCTGCCCTATCGCCGCAACGGCTTTGCCAACACGCTCGGCTACTACGGGGTGGAGCCGGGGGCCTATCTGTTCCTGCCGCTGATCGGGCCGACCACGGTTCGCGACCTGGTGGGCGGAACGATCGACGGGCTGCTGCTGCCGACCGTGGTCGGCGCGCCGTTCAACGACCCCTATTTCACCCTGCCCGCCGCGACGCTGAGCGCGCTGCAGGGACGCATCCAGATCGACGAGCAATTGAACGCGCTGCGCAACCAGAGCGGCGATCCCTATATGGCCGCGCGCGATTTCTACCTGAAGCGCCGCCAGGCCGAGATCGATGCGCTCAAGGGCAAGGTGCAATATCCCGATGCGGATTTGCCGTTCGTCAATCCGGGCACCGGCGGGCGGATCATTGTGCCGGTGACGCCGGTAATGCCTGTAGCACCGGCGGCGAACTGCGTGCCGGTGGGGTAAGAACCAGCCCCGAAGCGCTTCACCACCCCCGCTCAGCCTGAGCCTTTCGAAGGCTCGGCGCGATCGTCTGCCCAAATAACCACCGTCATCCTGAACTTGTTTCAGGACCCATCGTGCCCCAAAATCCGAAGCCGCGTGGGGAGAAATGGGCCCTGAAACAAGTTCAGGGTGACGGTTGATAACAACGCCGCCTGCGTACCAAAGCCCTCTCCCTCGCCAGGGAGGGGCCGGGGGTGGGTCGTCAGCGCGCAGGGTGGCTGAACGACTGCTCTCTCCCCTAAAGGGGAGAGGGCATTAGGCTCACGCCCCCTGCAGCAGCCCTTCCTTGGCGATCTTGTCGCGCCACACGAGCGGGGCGAGCTGGTGCACGTTCTTGCCCTCGCTATCGACCGCGACGGTCACCGGGAAGTCGCTGACCTCGAACTCGTAGATCGCCTCCATGCCCAGATCGTGGAAGCCGACGACGGTGCTGCCCTTGATCGCGCGCGCGACCAGATAGGCAGCGCCGCCGACCGCCATCAGATAGGCGCTCTTGTGGTCGCGGATCGCCTCGACCGCCGCCGGGCCGCGCTCGGCCTTGCCGACCATCGCGAGCAGGCCCTGCTCCAGCATCATGCGGGTGAACTTGTCCATGCGCGTCGCGGTGGTGGGGCCGGCGGGGCCGACGATTTCCTCGCCCACCGGATCGACCGGGCCGACATAATAGATCACGCGGCCGCGAAACTCGACCGGAAGCTCCTCGCCCTTGGCGAGCATGTCCTGGATGCGCTTGTGCGCCGCGTCGCGCCCAGTGAGCATCTTGCCGTTGAGCAACAGCCGGTCGCCCTGTTTCCAGCTCTGCACCACTTCCGGCGTCAGATTATCAAGATCAACGCGGATCGCGGCCTTGTCCGGCGTCCAGTTGACATCGGGCCATTCGTCGAGCTTGGGCGCTTCGAGATAGGCCGGGCCTGAGCCATCAAGGCTGAAATGCGCGTGGCGCGTCGCGGCGCAATTGGGGATCATCGCGACCGGCTTGCCCGCAGCATGGCAGGGCGCGTCCATGATCTTGACGTCGAGAATGGTCGAAAGCCCGCCCAGCCCCTGCGCGCCGATGCCGAGCGCGTTGACCTTGTCGAAAATCTCGATCCGCATCGCTTCCAGATCGTTCTGCGCCCCGCGTTCCTTGAGCGGACCCATGTCGATCGGCTCCATCAGCGCCTTCTTGGCGAGCAGCACAGCATGTTCCGCCGTGCCGCCGATGCCGATGCCGAGCATGCCCGGCGGGCACCAGCCCGCGCCCATCTGCGGGATCATCTCGAGCACCCAGTCGACGATATTGTCGCTGGGATTCATCATCTTGAACTTGGACTTGTTCTCGCTGCCGCCGCCCTTGGCCGCGACATCGACATGCACGTGATGGCCGGGCACCATCTCGACATGCAGCACGCACGGGGTATTGTCCTTGGTGTTGCGGCGGGTGAAGGCCGGATCGGCGAGCACCGAGGCGCGCAGCTTGTTGTCCGGGTGCAGATAGGCACGGCGCACGCCCTCGTCGACGATCTCCTGCAGCGAGCGCGAGGTGTCGTCGAGGCGGCAGTCCATGCCCCATTTAACGAACACGTTGACGATTCCCGTATCCTGGCAGATCGGCCGATGGCCCTCGGCGCACATACGGCTGTTGGTGAGAATCTGCGCGATCGCGTCCTTGGCCGCGGGCGACTGCTCCGCCGCATAGGCTTTGCCGAGCGCGCGGATATAGTCCATCGGGTGGTAATAGCTGATGAACTGCAGCGCGTCGGCGACGCTCTCGATCAGGTCGGCGGCTTTGATGGTCACGGTCATGGCATTCCCCCGGAAACTGGATGCGCTCTCGTGGCGCTGGCGGATGAACTGCGACCGTCTCTATTGTGCGTGCCACGCTATCGCAAGCCGGGGCACAAGGGAATGTGGCCCGAGCATCGTTGACGCACCATCACATGGCTTCATCCACAGCCCCCAATTTGCCGTGCACAAGCCTGTGGAGAGGAAATTGTGGGCAAGCCGCATTTGCCCTCTTGCGATTTTTCGGACCGGCTTTTTTCCGCGCGTCGCGCCGTCTTGGTCCTGGCGTCCCAGCGACGAACGGAATCCCACGCGCGACGAACGGTTGGCCTAATTAACCATTTACCCTCTTGCGCCGGATTCAGGAAACGGCACTATAGGTAGTGGGGTACGCGGAAGGGGCATACCAATACCAGTGGTTCACAAAATGCGCGGGGGCGTGCAGCGTTCTCGCGTCAAGGGGGTTTTTGCCTCTGAAGGACCATTGGTTGGGGATAAGTTTTCCCCCGTCCGGACCCACAAGATGCTATACGGGACGCTTGCGCCCCGAGTCGAACAATTGCGGAACAAAGTTTCCCATCAACGGTCTAACGGGGGCGTCATGGATTTCAGAGATACGGGCAAGGGTAGCGCAGAAGATATGGGTGAAGCAGATGTACTCGACGCAGCCGTCAAGGCCGATACCGCAGCAGGCACAGGCGCAAGGATCGCGTCGGCCGAGCCCAATGCCGCGGAAATGGCGCTGATCGCCATGGCCGCCACGCAAGCTGCTGCCGCCGCCAAGCCCGCCGAGGCTCTGGACAGCAAGACCGTCGCCGCGCGCCGGTTCCATGTCGTCACCGACAAGAGCCGCGACGATCTGCTCACCGATTTCGGCAAGGAGACGCTCGAAGACCGCTATCTGCTGCCCGGCGAATCCTATCAGGACCTGTTCGCGCGCGTCGCCGATGCCTATGCCGACGACCAGGAGCACGCCCAGCGGCTCTATGACTATATCTCGAAGCTGTGGTTCATGCCCGCCACGCCGGTGCTGTCGAACGGCGGCACGGGCCGGGGCCTGCCGATCAGCTGCTATCTCAACAGCGTCGACGACAGCCTGGAAGGCATTGTCGGCACCTGGAACGAGAATGTCTGGCTCGCCTCGCGCGGCGGCGGCATCGGCACCTATTGGGGCAATGTGCGCGGCATCGGCGAGCCGGTGGGCCTCAACGGCAAGACCAGCGGCATCATTCCGTTCGTGCGCGTGATGGATTCGCTGACGCTCGCGATCAGCCAGGGCTCGCTGCGCCGCGGTTCGGCCGCCTGCTATCTCGACGTGTCGCATCCGGAGATCGAGGAGTTCCTCGAGATTCGCAAGCCCTCGGGCGACTTCAACCGCAAGGCGCTGAACCTGCACCATGGCGTGCTGCTGACCGACGAGTTCATGGAAGCGGTGCGCGACGGCGCGGACTTCAACCTGCGCAGCCCCAAGGACGGCAGCGTGCGCGGCACCGTCAACGCGCGCGCGCTGTTCCAGAAGCTGGTCGAGACGCGTCTGGCGACCGGCGAGCCCTATATCGTGTTCAACGATACCGTGAACCGCATGATGCCCGCGCATCACCGCGAGCTCGGCCTCAAGGTCTCGACCTCGAACCTGTGCAGCGAGATCACGCTGCCCACGGGCCGCGATCACCTGGGCAACGACCGCACCGCCGTGTGCTGCCTGTCCTCGCTCAACATCGAGACCTGGGACCAGTGGCACGACGACAAGCGCTTCATCGAGGACGTGATGCGCTTCCTCGACAATGTGCTGCAGGACTATATCGACCGCGCCCCGCCCGAAATGGCGCGCGCCCGCTACAGCGCGATGCGCGAACGCTCGGTCGGCATGGGCGTGATGGGCTTCCACTCGTTCCTCCAGGCGCGCGGCCTCGGCTTCGAATCGGCGCTCGCCAAGTCGTGGAACATGAAGATCTTCAAGCACATCGCGGCCAAGGCGTCCGAAGCCTCGATGCTGCTCGCCAAGGAACGCGGCCCCTGCCCCGATGCTGCCGACCAGGGCGTGATGGAGCGGTTCAGCTGCAAGATGGCGATCGCGCCGACCGCGTCGATCTCGATCATCTGCGGCGGCACCAGCGCGTGCATCGAGCCCATTCCGGCGAACATCTATACCCACAAGACGCTCTCGGGCAGCTTCGTGGTCAAGAACCCGTATCTCGAAAAGCTGCTGCGCGAAAAGGCGAAGGATTCGACCAATGTGTGGAATTCGATCCTCGAAAAGGGCGGCTCGGTCCAGCATCTCGATTTCCTGAGCGCGGAGGAAAAGGACGCGTTCAAGACCAGCTTCGAGATCGACCAGCGCTGGCTGCTCGAACTGGCGGCCGACCGCACGCCCTATATCGATCAGGCACAGTCGCTGAACCTGTTCATCCCGGCGGACGTCGACAAATGGGACCTGCTGATGCTGCACTTCCGCGCGTGGGAGCTGGGCATCAAGTCGCTCTATTATCTGCGCTCCAAATCGGTCCAGCGCGCAGGCTTTGCCGGCGGCGTCGAGGCGGACAACACCATCGACGCGCCCAAGTTCGAGCTCGGCGAAACGACGGATTACGACGAGTGTTTGGCCTGCCAGTAAAGGGTTTCGACCGAAGTGGTACTTTGGTCGAGTTGATGCCGCTGCGCGCAGACCTAGCCCGGTCCCCGGACTTGATCCGGGGCCCATCTCCTGGCCTGGCGTTCAACTCGGCGGGATTGAAATGAAAGAGCTCGGCCTTCTGGCTCTGCTGGTTTTGCTGGGGCCGGGGTTTCTTTGGATGGGTATCCGATCGCTGCGCACGCGCGCGTGGCATGATGGGGTGTCTGCCCTTGAGCTGATGATTGACCGCGTGATTGGCGAGGAACCGCCACCGCGCACCAAATGGGACCGCCGCTTCGCTCTGTTCCAAACCGGAGCGGCCATACTGTTCGGATCGTTTTTTACGTTGATATTCTTGGCCGTCCTGTACGGTCTGATTTCGGAGCAATAGCATGTCTCTCTTGGAAGCCCGCACCCAGTACAAGCCTTTCGAATACCCTTGGGCCTATGATTTCTGGAAGCGCCAGCAGCAGATCCACTGGATGCCCGAAGAGGTGCCGCTGGGCGAGGATTGCCGCGACTGGGCGCAGAAGCTGTCCGACCATGAGCGCAACTTGCTGACGCAGATCTTCCGCTTCTTCACCCAGGCCGATGTCGAGGTGCAGAACTGCTATCACGAAAATTACGGCCGCGTGTTCAAGCCGACCGAGGTCAAGATGATGCTGACCGCGTTCAGCAACATGGAAACCGTGCATATCGCCGCGTACAGCCATTTGCTCGACACCATCGGCATGCCCGAAAGCGAATATGGCATGTTCCTCGAATATGAGGAGATGAAGGCCAAGCACGATTATCTCGCGACCTTCGGCGTCGATAATGATCAGGACATCGCGCGCACGCTCGCGATGTTCGGCGGCTTCACCGAAGGGCTGCAGCTGTTCGCGAGCTTCGCGATGCTGATGAACTTCCCGCGCTTCAACAAGATGAAGGGCATGGGCCAGATCGTCAGCTGGTCGGTGCGCGACGAGAGCCTGCACTGCGAAGGCATCATCCGCCTGTTCCACGCCTTTTGCGCCGAGCGCGGCTGCCTGACCAAGGCGGTGAAGGAGGACATTATCGACTGCTGCCAGAAGACCGTGCGGCTGGAAGATGCGTTCATCGACCTGGCGTTCGAACAGGGCCCGGTCAGCGGCATGACGGCCAAGGAGATCAAGCGGTACATCCGCTATATCGCCGACTGGCGCCTCAGCCAGCTTGGGCTCCCTGCGATCTACATGATCGAGGACCACCCCCTGCCCTGGCTCGCCCCGCTGCTCAACGGCGTCGAGCACGCCAACTTCTTCGAAACCCGCGCGACCGAATATTCGAAGGGCGCGACGCGCGGCAACTGGAACGACGTCTGGGCCGCCTTCGACAAGCGCCAGAAGAAGAGCGCCGCCAACGAGGTCGCCGTGATCGACGACAGCGAGGACATGTTCAAGCAGGCGGGGATCGCGGCGGAGTAATTGCACCGGTGATCGAGTTCGATCCGGTGAAGAACAGCATCAATATCCATGAGCGTGGCTTGCCGTTCCAGCTGGCGGCCCTGCTCTTCGATGGCCCTTTCATCGAAGAGCAGGACACCCGGCAGAATTATGGCGAGCCACGCTTCATTGCGACGGGCCCCATCGCGGCTTTGGACAACCGCATCTTTGTGGTAGTCTACACATGGCGCGGCGCTAATCGCCGCATCGTGAGTTTCCGGAAAGCCAATGACCGCGAAGTCAGACGATACCGAGCAAGTCTCCCGCGATGAGGCCCTGGCCTTTGCCAGGACCTGGGCGACGCCGGAAAATCTCGCGAAGATCGATGCCGTATCCGATGACGAGATCGCTCGGCAGATAGCCGACGATGCCGATGTCGCGCCCGAACTGACCGACGAGTGGTTCGAAAATGCCCGGCTGGTCATTCCACTGAAGAAGCCGCGCGCAGCCTGACTTACCCCCGCTCCCCCATGGTGATTAGCCGAATCCCCGCGCGTTGCGTCACATAGCTCCACAGCCAGTTGACAACCACCGCGGCGCGGTTGCGGAAGCCCGCCAGGAAGCCGATATGGACTGCGCCCCAGAGCCACCAGGCGGGGGCGCCGTGCAGGCGGAGCCAGCCGAAATCGGCGACGGCGCTCTTGCGGCCGATCGTGGCAAGACTGCCCTGGTGGCGGTAGACGAACGGCGCGTCGGCGGGCCGTCCGCGCAGTTCCTCGCCGATCAGCATCGCCACGTGCTTGCCCGCCTGCTTGGCGGCGGGCGCAAGGCCGGGGACGGGCTTGCCCTGCCAGCCGAGGCTCGCCGCCGCATCGCCGATCACGAACACATTGCCCTGCCCCGCGACGCGCAGGCACGGATCGACTGTCACCCGGCCAGAGGGATCGGTAGCAGCATTCAGCCAGCGTCCGGCGGGCGAGGCGGCGACACCGGCGGCCCAGAGCACGGTCTCGCTCTCGATCGCCTCCTCGCCCATCAGCACACGCTCGGCCTCGATGCCGGTCACGCGCGCATCGAGCCGGATCTCTACGCCCAGCCGTTCGAGCGATAACGCGGCCTCGGCGGACAGTTGAGGCGGAAAGGCGGGCAGGATGCGGTCGGCGGCCTGGACCAGGATGACGCGGGCATCGGCCGGATCGATGCTGCGATATTCATGCTCCAGCCCGTGGCGTGCCAGTTCGGCGATCGCACCGGCGAGCTCGACCCCGGTCGGCCCCGCGCCGATGATGACGAAATTGAGCAGCCGCCGCGCGCGCGCAGGATCGCCGCAGCTTTCGGCCTTTTCGAACGCGCCGAGCAGCGCGGCGCGCACCGCAATGGCGTCTTCCACGCGCTTGAGGCCGGGGGCGAAGGGCGCCCATTCGTCGCGGCCGAAATAGCTGTGCGTGGCACCGGTGGCGAGCACGAGATAGTCGTATTCCAGCGCGTTGCCGCCAAAGCCGATGGTGCGTGCCTGCGTATCGACCCGGTCGACGTCGCCGAGCAGCACGCGGACATTGCCGTCAGCGCGGAACAGCTGGCGGATGGGGATGGCGACATCGGCGGGCGAGAGCGCGGCGGTGGCGATCTGGTAGAGCAGGGGCTGGAACAGGTGATAGTTCTGCCGGTCGATCAAGGTGATCCGCACCGGCAGACGGCGCAGCGCGAGCGCACAGGCGAGCCCGCCAAAGCCGCCGCCGACGATCACGACATGCGGCCAGTCCTGCGGCACCATGCCGGGCCGCGCATCGCGCAGCACGTTCGCCTGCAGCCAGGCCGCAATCCCCGCATCGATCGAGGCGCGTCCGCTGCCATGAGCGATGAAAAGGCCGAGCGTCGCCATCGCCAGCAGCGGCAGGCCCGCACCATGGCCCATCAGCATCGCCCCCTGCAGCCCCAGGATCGCGAGCAGCGACACCAGCGGCATGGCGAGCCCCGCCAGCATCAGCAGCGCATAGAGCGCGGCGCTGGGAGGCGGCAGCGCGGCGAAGCTGGCGAGCGGTAGCAGCGGTTGCGGCTCGGGCAAGGCGAGCCATCCCGCCTGTACCACCAGCGCGAGCGCCAGCCAGAGCCGCAGGCCGGCGAGATACCAGGGCGCGGCATGGCGGGTGAGCCAATCGCCCGCGCCGACCAGCTGGGGCGCGAGCGGCACCGCGCTGTCCTTGAGCCCGCGCGCGAGCAGCCGGTCGAGCGACAATGCCCCCGCACCGCGCAGAGCATACCAGCCCATCAGCGCGATGGTGAACAGTTGCGTGTCGGTCGGCAGATAGCCGAGCTGCGCGACCAGCATCAGCGCGCCCACCGCGATCGCCGCGCCGCGCGTCATCAGCCCCAAAGCGAGCAGCAGCGAACCGCCGAGCTCGATCGCGAGCCCCAGCGCGGCGGCATAAGGTGGCGACATGAAGCTCACCGGATATTCTTGGCTGGCCAATGCGAGCGCGCGCTCCCAGTCCATCAGCTTGACCAGGCCCGAGGCAAGCAGCCCCTGCGCGATGACCAGCCGCACGACGAGATCGAATACCGGCCGCGCCGAGGCGATCAGCGCGGCATAGAGCTTCAGCCAGACGCGCAAGCTGATGCGCAGCACCGGCGGCAAAGGGCGCGCCTGTGGTCCGGTCGCCGAGCCCTGAATTCCGACAGCTTCCATCCCCGCGCATCCCGATAGCGTGCACCCGCCATCAGGTTCGCCGGGTTGGCCGGATCGTTACATGGGCGCGGCGTCCGGCTCAGGCACGCGCAGCGTCGCGAGCGCGGCCATGGCCAGCACGGCGGCAGCGAACGCCATCGTCCAGACCGGCTCGGTCGGGAAGAAGGCCTTGAGCAGGCTGCCCATCACCGTCGCGACCAGCAGCTGCGGCAGCACCACGAACACGTTGAACAGCCCCATGAAGATGCCGAGCTTGGCCTGCGGCAGGCTGGAGGCGAGGATGGCATAGGGCATGGCGAGGATCGACGCCCAGGCGATGCCGATGCCGATCTCACTGACCACCAGAAGCTGCGCATCACGGATGAACAGGAAGCTCGCGAACCCGGCGGCACCGCACAGCAGGCAAAGGGCATGCGCCCGCACCTTGCCGATCCGCGCCGCCAGCCAGGGCAGCAGGGTGAGTGCCGCGATCGCCGCGATGCCGTTATAGATGGCGAACAGCACGCCGACCCAGTTGCCCGCCGCGTTATAGGCGGGGCTCGACGCATCGGTCGCGCCGAACGCGGTCTGCGCGACGACGGGCGTGGTGTAGATCCACATGATGAACAGCGACGACCAGCTGAAGAACTGCACCAGCGACAGCCGCTTCATGATCTGCGGCATGCCCGAGAAATCGCCGACGATAGCCCCGAGCAAGCTGTTGTCGCGGCCCGCACGCGCCATGCGGATCGCGATCAGGCTGGCAAGGCCATAGCCGGCGAGCAATCCGCCGAGCAGGTACAGCTCCTTCTCGAGGTCGAAGCTCCCCACCAGAACGACCACCACCACCCCGGCGGCGATCCAGGCGATCGCGCTGGTGAGCGTTCGCGTCGCCAGCGCACGGATCGGCTGGGCCTCGGGGGCATCGGGGGTTGCCTCGGCAAAGGCGCGCATTTCCTCCGGACTGTATTCGCGCGTCGTGACGATGGTCCACAGCACCGCGAGGAACAGCGCGGCGGCGCCGAACCAGAAGCTGATCCGCACCGTATCGGGCACCTGGCCCGCAGGCGCGGTGTTGGCGATGCCGAGATCGGTGAGCAGATAGGGGAAGAGCGACCCCGCTACCGCGCCCGCGCCGATGAACGCGGTCTGGATGGCATAGCCCATCGTGTGCTGGTCCTTGCGCAGATTGTCGCCGACAAAGGCGCGGAACGGCTCCATCGAGATGTTGAGCGACGCGTCGAGGATCCACAGCATCATCGCGGCGAGCAGCAGCGATTGCGACAGCGGCATGACGACCAGCGACAGCGCCGCGAGCACGGCCCCGGCGAGAAAATAGGGGCGGCGGCGGCCGAGCCGGGTCCAGGTGCGGTCCGAATAATGGCCGACGATCGGCTGGACGAGCAAGCCGGTGAGCGGCGCTGCGATCCACAAGGCAGGCAGGTTGTCGAGGCTTTCGCCGAGCGACTGGAAGATGCGGCTCATGTTCGCATTCTGCAGCGCGAACCCGATCTGGATGCCGAAGAATCCGAAGCTCAGGTTGAACAGCTGCCAAAAGCTCTTGCGCGGTTTTTCCGCGATCATGCGCCTCTCCCTGGATGTCCGCCTTATGCTCTTCGCGGGGTCCCTGGCCCGAACCGTGGCAGAGCGCCCGTCAGCGCACAACCGCAGCGCATACGTATACGTGGGGGGCCAAGCGTTCAGCCGCTCGAACCGCGCACGATCAGCTGGGTGGGCAGCATATAGGGCTCGACCGCCTGCCCGCGGATCTTGCGCAGCAGCGTATCGACCAGCGCTTCCCCCGCCGCCTTCACGTCCTGGCTGACCGTGGTGAGCGGCGGGTTGGTGAAGCTTGCCGCCGGAATGTCGTCGAACCCGACCAGCGCGACATCGCCGGGCACACTGAGGCCCTGCTCGGCGAGCGCGCGCATCGCGCCGATGGCGATCAGGTCGGACGCGGCGAAGATCGCATCGAAACTTGTGCCCGCCGCGATCAGCGAGCGCACCGCCTCATGCCCCGCCTCTTCGGAGGTGACGGAATCGCGCTGCAGCGCCGGATCGGCCTCCAGCCCCGCCTCGTCCAGCGCATCGCGATAGCCACGCCAGCGGTCCTCGAACTCGGGCGCATGGCTCGATGCGATACCGATGAACGCGATGCGCCGTCGCCCGCGCTCGATCAGGTGCCGGGTCGCGGCATAGCCACCGCTGCGATTCTCCGACCCCAAAGTGATGCCCGGCTCGTTCGCCATCGGCGATCCCCAGCGCACGAAATGCGTGCCCTGCGCCACCAGATGCGTCAGCCGAGCGCGATAGTCCTCGTAATCGCCATAGCCCAGCAGGATGATGCCATCGGCCTTGTGGCTGTCCTGGTAATCGACATGCCAGTCGCTGGAGAGCTGCTGGAACGAGATCAGCAGGTCGAACCCGGCGCGCGAGGCGGTGCGCGTGATCGACCCCAGCATTGCCAGGAAGAAGGGGTTGATCATCGAATCGTCGGGCGTCGGGTCCTCGAAGAACAGCAGCGCGAGCGTGTTCGCCTGTTGCCGCCGCAGCGACGAGGCGTTCTTGTCGACCGAATAATTGAGTTGCGCGGCGATCGCCTGGATGCGCCGGCGCGTCTGTTCGCTGACCGCCGGATTGCCGCTGAGCGCGCGCGAAACCGTGGGCTGCGAGACGCCCGCCAGCTGTGCGATGTCGAATGAGGTTGGCCTGCGTCCCATCCTGCCCCTTAGCGTCCAGTCGCTTGCAAAACCGCGCTATTTCCGGGTCTTTGCGACCTTTCAGCCTGAATACGTATGCGTATGCCTTTTGCAATCGTGGTGCAAAGGTTATTCAAACTGCCGACCGGTTCACCTGAAAACCGGCGGCCCTGGACTTTTTCCAGACGCCAGAAATCATCCCCGCCATGTGCGTGCGGGGCCCCTGGGGAGAGTGATCATGAAAGCGATTTTTCGCGCCCGTCGACTGCGCCTTGCGTCCGGCCGCACCAGCCTTGCCGCCCTGTCCACCGCGCTGATGATCGGCGCTGCCAGCCCCGCGCTCGCGCAGAGCACGGATGCCGAACAGCCGCAGGGCACCGCCGAGATCGACGAGGAAGGCGGCGTCATCGTCGTCACCGGTTTCCGCGCCAGCGTCGAGAACTCGATCGCCGCCAAACGCGAGAGCAATTTCATCGTCGATATCGTCACCGCCGACGACATTGCGGGCCTTCCCGACGTGTCGATCGCGGAATCGCTGGCCCGTCTGCCCGGCGTGACCTCGCAGCGCACCGGCGGCCAGGCGAGCGCGATCAACATTCGCGGCCTGTCGCAGGACCTCGTTTCGGCAACGCTCAACGGCCGCGAACAGGTCGCCACCAGCGGCAACCGCGTGATCGAGTTCGACCAGTATCCGTCCGAACTGATCAACCAGGCCGCGGTCTACAAGACCCCGCTCGCCAGCCATATCGAGGGCGGCATCGCGGGCAAGGTCGAGCTGAAGACCGTGCGCCCGCTCGACAATGCCGATGCGTTCAAGGCGACCGTCAACCTGCGCGGCCTGTACAATGACCGCGCCAGCGAAAGCCCGGACGTCTCGTCCTATGGCTATCGCGTGTCCGGATCGGTCCAGGCCAAGCTGCTCGACGACACGCTGGGCATCGCACTGGGCTATGCACGGCTTTACCAGCCGAACGTCGCCACGCGCTTCGTCCAGTTCGACTTCCCGATCCCGGGCACCAATGGGTCCCCCACGCGTGACCTCAATGGCGACGGCGTTGCAGACTCGCTCAATTTCGGTTTCGAAGGCATCCAGTTCGGTGGCCGCGAGACGCGCGACGCGGCGATCGGCGTGATCCAGTGGGAGCCGAGCGATCGTCTCCGCGTGCTGATCGACGGCTATTATTCGCGCTTCAAGTCGGACGTGCAGCGTCGCGGCCTGCGCGTCGTCTCGCCGCAATCGGGCGACAACCAGTTCATCAACCCGGTGATCGCCAACAACGCGCTGATCGGCGGCCGCATCGTCAACCAGGTCGGCAGCAACGGCTTCGGCTTCGGCCTGGGCACCGAGCTGGTCAATCAGGACGAAAGCCGCCGCGACGAGCTCTACACCATCGGCGGCAACCTGGCCTATGACTTCAGCGACCGCGTCACCCTCGCCGTCGATGTCGGCTATTCGAAGGGCACCAGCTTCTTCAACAACGCGGGCATCAACCTGCGCCCCTATGTCAACACGCCCACCGGCCTGCGCCGCGCGGATTCGATCCCCGGGCTGATCTCGGTCGACTATCAGCTCAACGGCACGCGTCTTCCGACCATCCGTTCGATCAGCTCGAACTTCACCGATGTCGATCCGGCTGGCGGCGGCTTCTTCCTCGACGGCCAGTTCCTGGTGCCGCAGGCGGACAGCGACGAGCTGTTCGCGACCGCAGCCGACCTGGTCATCCGCTTCGACGAGGCCAATTTCCTCGACGCACTGCGCTTCGGCTTCCGCTATGCCGACCGCCGCGGCGACCGCCGGGTGACCTCTTTCAACACCTTCGGCATTCCCGGCAGCCCGCTGGCAGTGCCCGGCAATCTGGTCAAGCAGGCCGGCTTCTCGGGCGGCTATGCGGCGGCGGGCCTGCCCGGCTTTGCCGTGGTAGATATCGATGGCGCCTTCAATCTCGCCTTCGGCAATACGCTGGGCGTGCGGCAGCCGACCGACCAGATCGCGTTCGATTTCACCATCGACCAGAGCTTCCGGATCGATGAGGAAACGTACGCGGGCTATGCCCAGCTCGATTTCGATACCGAACTCGGCGGCCTGCGCTTCCACGGCAATATCGGCGCGCGCTATGTTCGCACCGACCAGAGCTCGACGGTGAACTTTGCCGACCCGAACCTGGTCGACAACCCCGCCACCCCGCCGCCGGCACGCGAGAACCGCCGTCCGGTGACGCGCGGACGCACGTTCAACGACTTCCTGCCGGCGGTGAACCTGATCCTCGACCTGTCGGACCGCGACATCCTGCGCATGAGCTACAGCCGCCAGATCTCTCGCCCGCGCTTCTTCGAGCTGCGCGGTTCGATCAGCGTCAATACCGGATCGGACGGCAACACCAGTGGCGGCGGCGGCAATCCCGAGCTGTCGCCCTATCGCGCCAACCAGTTCGACCTGAGCTATGAGCACTATTTCGGCAATTCGGGCGTGTTCGCGGTCAGTGCCTATTACAAGGACCTCGAATCGTACATCATCAACGGCACGATTCCGCAGTTCAACTATGTCGAAAACGGCATCATCCCGCCGCCGATTCCGGGCACCAACATTCCCGGCAACGCGGTGGGCAGCTTCTCCTCGCCGATCAACGGTGATGGCGGCTATGTCTATGGCTTCGAATTCCAGTTCTCCAAGACCTTCGTCGAATTGCCCGCTCCGTTCGATGGTCTTGGGGTTCAGCTCAACTATGCGTACAGCAAGAGCGACCTGGAATTCCCCAGCGCGACCAGCGGCGCCTCGATCAACCTGCCGCTGCCGGGCCTGTCCGAGCACGTGTTCAACCCGACCGTGTTCTACGAAAAGGCCGGCTTCGGGGCACGCCTCAGCACCCGCCATCGTTCGAGCTTCGTCAGCCCGCAGATCGGCATCAGCGAGCTCGTCCTGACCAGCGCCAAGGAAACGGTGATGGATGCGCAGCTTTCCTACCAGTTCCAGGAAGGCAGCGCGCTGCGCGGGCTCAAGCTGCTTGCGCAGGTCAATAACCTGACCGATGAACCGACCCGGACCTATTGGGGCAATGTCGCCCAGACGGGAACGATCCAGAATTTCGGCCGCACCTTCTTCCTGGGCGCGACGTACGAGTTCTGATCCGGTCACCAGTCGGGGGGCGGGTTTCCCCACCCGCCCCCCGTTATTGCGAATGAGGTAGGCGCACAATGCGACACTGGATGACGCTGGCCGGACTGGCCGCCCTGGCCGCTTCGGCCCCCGCCGCCGCGCAGACGCCCGATTACAGCGCCGCCACCGTGCGCAGCCGTCCGCCACAGGACGAGATCATCTATTTCGTGCTGCCCGACCGCTTCGCCAATGGCGATCCCGCCAACGATCGCGGCGGACTGAAGGGCGACCGGCTGAAGACCGGGTTCGACCCCGCGCACAAGGGCTTCTTCCATGGGGGCGATCTCAAGGGCCTCACGCAGAAGCTCGATTACATCCAGCGCCTTGGCGTCACCGCGATCTGGTTCGCACCGATCTTCCAGAACAAGCCCGTGCAGGGCGAACCGGGCCAGGAAAGCGCGGGCTATCACGGCTATTGGGTGACCGATTTCATCAAGGTCGACAGCCATTTCGGCACCAATGACGAATTCCGGGCCTTTGTCGACGCGGCGCACGCGCGCGGCATCAAGGTCTATATGGACATCATCACCAACCACACCGCCGATGTGATCTATTTCAGGGAATGCGCGGGGAAACCGGTCTGCGCCTATCGCTCCAAGGCGGATTATCCCTATTGGACCAAAGGCGGAATCAACGGCGAGCGGATCAATGGCGGGTTCGAGGGGGATGCCGTCCGCACGGCCGAGAATTTCGCGCGGCTGACCGATCCCGCTTACGCCTATACCCCGCAGCTGCCCAAGGGCGAGGAGCAGATCAAGGTTCCCGCCTGGCTCAACGATCCGATCCATTACCACAATCGCGGCAATACGAGCTTCTATGGCGAGGATTCGCGCTATGGCGATTTCGTCGGGCTCGACGATCTGATGACCGAAAGCCCGCGCGTGGTCGACGGGTTCATCGAGATTTACGCGAGCTGGATCGACCGGTTCGGTATCGACGGCTTCCGCATCGATACCGCGCGGCACGTGAACCCGGAATTCTGGGCGCGCTTTGCCCCCGCGATGCGCGAACGCGCCAAGGCCAAAGGCATCCCGAACTTCCACATCTTCGGCGAGGTCGCCAACGACGCGATGGACCCTGGTTTCCTCGCGCAATACACGCGCCGCGACAAGCTGCCCGCGGTGCTCGATTTCGCCTTCCAGGCCGCGGTGCGCGACATGCTCACCGGCAAGGCCGGGACCGACCTGTTCGCCAGTCTGATCGCGGGCGACGTGCTCTACGAGGGCGGCGATGCGACCGCGCTCACGCTGCCCACCTTTCTCGGCAATCACGACATGGGCCGGCTCGGGCACATGCTCGACAAGGCCTTTCCCGACGCCAGCGAGGAACAGCGCCTCGCCCGCATGAAGCTCGCGCATGTGCTGATGCTGACCGCGCGCGGCGTGCCGACCGTCTATTATGGCGACGAGCAGGGCTTTACCGGCGACGGCAACGACCAGGACGCGCGCGAGGACATGTTCGCAAGCCGCGTCGCCAGTTACAACGACAATCGCCTCGTCGGGTCGGCTGCGACCACCGCAACCGAGAATTTCGATTCCGCGCACCCGCTCTATGCGCTGATCGCCGAGCTGGCGGCGATCCGCAAGGCGCATCCCCGGCTGCGCGACGGGCGCACCGTGCTGCGCCATTACGGCCCCAAGCCCGGCCTGCTCGCCTTCACGCGCGGCGAGGATGATGGCGAGGAAATTCTCGTCGCGGTCAACACCTCGGACCAGCCGGTGAGCATGAACGTGGAAGTCGGCTATCGCTCGCGCGCGTTCATCGGCCTGGCCGGCACATGCCCGACCACCGCCAGCGCGCCGGGATCGGTCGCCATCCGCTTGGCCCCGCTGGGCTATGCCGTCTGCCGCGCCACCCCGATCGACTGAGAGCCGAAACATGACCAAGCCGATCTGCGATACCCGGCCCGATACCGACAATGGCACCGGTGTCCCCCGCCCCTGGTGGAAGGGCGCAAGCATCTATCAGATCTATCCGCGCAGCTTTGCCGATGCGAACGGCGACGGCATCGGCGATCTCGCGGGGATTACCGCGAAGCTCGACCATATCGCCGAGCTCGGCGTCAATGCGATCTGGCTTTCGCCCTTCTTCCCGTCACCGATGAAGGATTTCGGCTATGACGTGGCCGATTATTGCGGGGTCGATCCGATCTTCGGCACGCTCAAGGATTTCGACGCGCTGGTCGCGCGCGCGCACGCTCTCGGCCTCAAGGTACTGATCGATCAGGTCTTCTCGCACAGTTCGGACCAGCATCCCTGGTTCGTCGACAGCCGATCGAGCGCCAGTGCCAACAAGGCCGACTGGTATGTCTGGGCCGATGCGAAGCCCGATGGCAGCCCGCCGAGCAACTGGCAGTCGGTGTTCGGCGGCCCCGCCTGGACCTGGGATGCGCGGCGCGGCCAGTATTACATGCACAATTTCCTGAAGGAGCAGCCGCAGCTCAACGTGCACAACCCGGCGGTGCAGGCAGCCTTGCTGGACGTGCTGCGCTTCTGGCTTGATCGCGGCGTCGACGGCTTCCGCATGGACGCGGTCAATTTCGCGATGCACGATCCGCAATTGCGCGACAATCCGCCCGCGCCCGATACCGGCAAGCCGCGCACCCGGCCGTTCGATTTCCAGCTGAAAGTCTACAACCAGTCGCATGCCGACATTCCCGGCTTTGTCGAGCGGATGCGCGCGCTGATCGACACCTATGGCGACAAGTTCACCGTCGCCGAGGTGGGCGGCGACGATGCCGAGCGCGAGATGAAGCTGTTCACCGCAGGCGGCACGCGGTTCGACAGCGCCTATGGCTTCGACTTCCTCTATGCCGAGAAGCTGACGCCGGGAATCGTCGCGCAGGCGCTGACCGGTTGGCCCGACACGCCCGGCACCGGCTGGCCAAGCTGGGCGTTCGAGAATCATGACGCGCCGCGCGCGCTTTCCCGCTGGGCCGCGCCCGAGCATCGCGAGGCCTTCGCCCGGCTCAAGATCCTGCTGCTCGTCGCGCTGCGCGGCAATATCTTCCTCTATCAGGGCGAGGAGCTCGGCCTGCCGCAGGTCGAGATCCCGTTCGAGCGGCTGCAGGACCCCGAGGCGATCGCCAACTGGCCGCTGACGCTGAGCCGCGACGGCGCGCGCACCCCGATGCCCTGGCGGCGCAACGCCAACGATATGGGCTTCGGCAGCGGCGATCCGTGGCTGCCCTTTGGCGACGAGCACGGCCCGCTCGCGGTCGATGCGCAGAGCGCGGACCCGCAATCGCTGCTCAACCTCACCCGCGCCGCACTCGCGCTGCGCAAACTGCATCCGGCGCTGGCGACGGGCCGCATCGCCATCCTGCATTGCGACGCGCAGGTGCTCGCCTTCGAGCGCATCAAGGGCGACGAGCGCATTATCGCCGCGTTCAACCTGTCCGCCGCGCCTGCCGCCTGGCCCGCCGCGCTGCCCACCAGGGGTGCCGTGGTGATGGCGGTCAATGACGCCGCGCCCGGCAGCCTGCCCGGCCACGGCGCGCTGCTCTTCACCCCCGACTGATCCTTTCCCCAGGAGATTCCCGATGCGATCGCTGCTGTTAGCCCTTCTCACCTGGCTCGCGGCGCTCGCCGCGCCCGCGCTTGCGCAATCGAGCCCCGTCGCGAGCGTCGCCTCGCCCGATGGACGGGTGCGGATCGACGTGACGATCGATGGCGAAGGCTGGGCCCAATATGCCGTCAGCCGCGACGGCAAGCCGCTGATCGCGCCCTCGCGCATGGGCTTCCAGTTCACCGATCAGGACGGCTTCGGTCGCAACAGCCGCTTCGTCGCCAGCGAGACCGCCAGCGTCGATACACGCTGGGACCAGCCCTGGGGCGAGCGCAGGACCGTGACCGACCGGCATAACGATCTGCTGGTCCGCCTCGTCTCGCCCGGTGCCAGCGACGCGCTCACCGACCGGCCGACCGATCGCCCGATCGCCATCCGCTTCCGCGCCTTCGACAACGGCATCGGCTTTCGTTACGAATTCGCCGCGCGCGCCGATGGCCGGCCGTGGCGCATCGCCGACGAGCTGACCGAATTCGTCATCGCCGCGCCCGGCCAGGCCTGGTGGATCCAGGCGGGCGACTGGAACCGCTACGAATATCTCTATCACGCGACCCAAATCGATCAGGTCTCCGCCGCGCACACGCCGATGACGGTGAAGCTCGCCGATGGCACGCATCTGGCGTTCCACGAGGCCGCGCTGGTCGATTATGCCGCGATGTGGCTCAAGCGCGTCGACGGCCAGCGCTTCCGCGCCACGCTCTCGCCCTCGAGCCGCGGCGCGAAGGTCGAGCGCACAGGCGCATTCACCACCCCCTGGCGCAGCATCCGCATCGCGAGCAGCGCAGGCGGGCTGTATGACAATGATCTCGAGCTCAACCTCAACGAGCCCAACAGGCTCAGCGACACCAGCTGGTTCACCCCGCACAAATATGTCGGCGTGTGGTGGGAAATGCACCTCGAGACCAGGAGCTGGGCGAGCGGGCCGAAGCACGGCGCGACCAATGACAATGTCCGCCGCCATATCGATTTCGCCGCTCGCCATGGCTTTCGCGGGGTGCTGGTCGAGGGCTGGAACAAGGGCTGGGACGGCAACTGGTTCGGCAATGGCCGCGATTTCGATTTCGTCCAGAGCTACCCCGATTTCGACCTGCCCGACCTTGCCGCCTATGCCCGCAAACATGGCGTGCGCCTGATCGGCCATCACGAGACCGGCGGCAATATCGCGAAATACGAAAGCCAGCTGGGCGCGGCGCTCGATCTCTATGCCCGGCACGGCGTCGATGCGGTCAAGACCGGCTATGTCGCCGATGCGGGCGGCATCATCGCGCCGGGCGACGGCACTGGCGAACAGCGCATGGAATGGCATGACGGCCAGCGCATGGCGCAGCATCACCTGAAGGTCGTGCAGGAGGCCGCCGCGCGCCGCATCGCGGTCAACCCGCACGAGCCGATCAAGGACTCAGGACTCAGGCGCACCTATCCCAACTGGGTGAGCCGCGAGGGCGCGCGCGGCGGCGAATATCAGGCCTGGGGCACGCCGGGCAACGGACCCAAGCACGCACCGACGCTGGTGTTCACGCGGATGCTCGCGGGGCCCATGGACTATACGCCGGGCATCCTCTCACTGAAGGGGCGCGGCGGGCGCGATCTCGAATCGACGCTGGCGCGTGAACTCGCGCTCTATGTCGTGCTCTATTCGCCGATCCAGATGGTCGCCGACCTGATCGAGAATCTGGAAGCGCATCCGCGCGAGCTGGCGTTTATCGAGAAGGTGCCGACCGACTGGGAGGACAGCCGCACGCTGCTCGGCGAGGTCGGCCAGATGGCGGTGATCGCGCGCAAGGACCGCAACGGGCCTGACTGGTATATCGGCGGCGTCACCGACGACAACGCGCGCGAGGCGGCGATCGACCTGTCCTTTCTGCCCAGGGGCTCGCGCTGGCGGGCGCATGTCTGGCGCGATGGCGACAGCGCCGATTACTGCACCGAGGCGCGGCACCAGATCGTGATCGAGCAGAAGGCCGTCACCGCCGGAGACACGCTCAATATCCGCATGGCACCGGGCGGTGGCTTTGCGATCCGGCTGGAGCGGCTCGGGCGGTGAACGCCTGGCTGCGACTCGCGCTGGCGCTGCTGGCCCTGGCGCTCGCGCCTGCGCTGCGCGCAGAGGATGCGCTGCGGGTCGAGGACAAGGGGCGGCTGCTGCAGTACGAGCGGATCGCGGCCGCCGGCCTGCCCGACCAGCGGCTCACCATCTGGCTGCCGCCGGGCTATGACACCGGGGCGCGGCGCTATCCGGTGCTGTACATGCACGACGGGCACAATCTGTTCGACCGGCGCTGGTCCAATTTCGACAAGATCTGGGCGGCGGACAGGGCGATGCTGCAGGTGTCGGCCAGCGGCGCGGTCGAGCCGCATATCATCATCGGCATCTGGGCACCGGGCGCAGACCGCTTCCGCCAGTATCTGCCGCGCGACATTCACGACGCCGCCTCGCCCGGCTTGCGGGCGCGGATGGACGCGGCCGCCGGTGGCCCGATCCTCTCCGACGCCTATCTTGCCTGGATCGCAGGACCGCTCAAGACCTGGGTCGATGCGAGCTTCCGCACCCGCCCCGGCCGCGACGACACGGCGATCATGGGATCGAGCATGGGCGGGCTGATGAGCTGCTACGCCTTCCTCAATCGCCCCGACATTTTCGGCCGCGCCGCGTGCATCAGTTCGCACTGGCCCGCCATCGATCCGCGCGCGGTGGAGGGCGGCGATCCCGAGCTGATCGGGCTCTGGGACCGCTGGTTCGCCGAAAAGCTCGGCCCACCCGACGGCCGCCGCCTCTGGCTCGACCACGGCACCGCGACGCTCGACACCTTCTACGCGCCCTATCAGCAGGCGGTGGACGCCCGCATCGCCGCCTCGGGCTGGCAGAAGGGCAAGGACTGGGAAAGCCGGGTGTACGAAGGGGCGGAACACGAGGAAAACGCCTGGGCTGCGCGTTTGCCGGAGATCATGGGGTGGTTGTTAGGGGGGGAGTGAGGGGCGGGGTGGATCGGTGGGGCGTCACCGCAAATGAGTCTAGCCGGACGGCCTATTTTCTGCCCCATAACGCACAACTGCTGATATTATTGTCGTGAAATTGGTCGCGACTCTCCATGCTGCGAAGCACTCACCATGCAGAGCGTCTATATCCGCGACCATTGCTCGACGGCCATCTCGGTCTCAATCTTGAAATTGTGCCTCTCGAAGAAACCGTGCATCAGTCGGTTCCTGGCTTCGAGAGCAGACGAGAACCTCTCTTCCAAGTCCCCCTCAATCTTAATGTGCTGCTTTAGGCGGTGCAGCAACCGGCCAAGGGTGCTGCGGTCAATCTGATCCAGTACTTCTCGAGCGGCATCGCCATTCGGCGTAATATGCCAGCCTTCGTCCAAGGCGCGCAGGCACAGCAGCAACGTGCCAAGTTCGGTCTCCAAGAGCTGAGCTGCTTCTGCCGCGATGCCGTACTTTGCATAAAGCTCGTGCCGGTCCGCCATGTTCTCATATTCGACGTCAAGCTGCGAACCGCTCATTGCACCTACCCCTTTACCGGAGAAGGTGCCGCCGGGCCGAGCTCGCCAATAAAGCGGCTCGGCAGCAGGTTCGCCAGCGGCCCCGATTGCGTCTTGAAGGCCACGTTGGCCCCATATGCATCTGCGGCAGGCATCTGTTGGGCGTAGGTGATGAAGAGGCTCCCCGGTCGGCCATTATCCGGGTCTGCCTTCACGCGCGTGATACCCACGTAGAAAAGCCGGCGGGCCTCCTCGAGCGCAGCGTCCTTTGCTGCCTTCGAGGGGGCGTCATCGAATGAGGGTGGGAGGATACCTTCCACGCACCCGGCAATGAACACGTAGGGGGAACTCAGGCCCTTGCTTTTGTGTAGACTCATGAGCCGGACCTCCTCAACCGTTGGCGGTATGTCGGGCTGGGTTATCTCCTTCATCATGCCAGAGAGTAGGTCCGTTGGCGTCTGGGCCGCCTCACTCTGCACCAATGCTAGCTCACGCAGTTCGGATACGTCCGGATCTGTGGCCGGAAGCAGAACATCAATAAAGGCGGATAGATCGTCCTTCACACCGTCCAGCTCCGCGAGGGCCCCCTTTATGATGGCGAATTGACCGATCAGCGGCTTGGTGTGGGCGATTGTGAGCACGCCGTCCGACAGCTTGTTCATCGCCACCCAAGGGCTGTCGCCGGTCGACTCGCAATGCTGGCGTACCCGCGCGTATGAGTTGCAGTAAAAATCGGCCCGGTTGCATCCAAGAAGGTAGCGGAGCGCAACCCTGTCCTCGTTGTCGAGGAACAGTTTAAAGACTGAGAACCGCATCTGCGCAGCCTCTGAATCGAGCTGGCTCTCCTCGTAGTACGACTTGGCGGGGACGCCTTCGCCCTTGAGGGCGTTTAGGATTGGTTTTCCGGCAATGGCACGCTGGACGAGAATGATTATCTCACTGGGGTGAACGCCCTTGTCGAGAAGTTCCTTGATCTTCGCCGCAATCCATGTCGCCTCGCTATGGAGATACGGCAGTTGCACGATGGCGACCTCACCCACGCCCTTCGAAGGGAGGGGGGTCAATGCTCGCGGCGCGCGATTAGTGTTCACGTTGATAAGCGCGTTCGCCATCTCGACTACGGAAGTTGGGCAACGGTGGCAGTCGGCCATCTCGAGATCGGCACAAGCCGCATGTAGGTCCTTCCACTCACGGATGCCCTCGGGATGGGCGCACTTGAAGCTATAGATCGACTGGTCGTCGTCGCCCACGATGCAGATTTCGGCGGCTTCCCCTAGGTAGGCAATGGCACTCTGCTCAGCCTTGTTGAGGTCCTGATACTCGTCAACGAGTAGGTGCTTGAATTCCGAGCGCTCGGCCGCGGCTGGGTTATCTTTAAGGTAACGGACGAGGTACGGAATCAGCTCGCCAATGAGCATGCCTTGATGAAACTCGAGCCAAGCGAGGAGAGCAGCCGAAAATGCCTTTTCCTCATCGTTATTGGGGAAGCCGGGCTCATCCCCTTGGCTCTGAGCCCAGGCAGCCGTGTACCCTTGGATCATCTTCTTCGCAGCGCGCTTCCCGCCGCATGCTCCGGCAATGTCGCAGATCAGTGCCTTCATCTCGAAGGTATTTAGCGACCGGGGGGTGCGCCCTACGGCCTCGAGGACATGCTTCCGGGACAAGATGCGCATGGCAAGGCTATGGAGGGTCTGCCCCTCAAGCTCCTCGCATCCCGGGACTGCAAGCTTTTGCAGTTCCCGATGAAGATCCTCGGCCGCTACCCTCGTGAAGGTTACAGCTAGGAGCTCTTTGGGAGAAACGCCTGTCTCGAGCAGACGCGCGACCCGGCGCTTCATAGCAAAGGACTTGCCGGTTCCGGGCCCGGCAATTACTCGAACTCGTGGTTCAGGCGCCGATGCGATTTTGTATGTTACGCTTTCTGTGTCTAACCCACTGTCCCAAGCCATTCGAATCTCCCGATTTGAATACCGCCCCCTTAGCATAAAATGAGTAGCCTAGCATCAAGCATTAGAGAATACACCGAGCCATTTATATAACACCAGGGCTGCCCATTGCAAAGAAGCCAATAAAACTCATTTAATAATGTATAAATGAACTTCACAGTAGGCTCGAACCGTGCGCCACGCCCGTCACCACCCCCCGCACATCCTAAGTTAAAGCCCCCCGCCCCATCGCGGCGCATCGTTGTTCGTCCATCGAGGAGCAAACGACCATGCCTGCAAGATCCAAGGCGCAGCAGAAGGCGGCGGGGGCTGCGCTCGCGGACAGGCGCGGGGACGCGCCCAGGAACAGCCTCAAGGGCGCATCGAAGCAGATGGAGGAATCGATGTCCGAAAAGGAGCTGGAGGACCTGGCCTCGACCAGGCGCAAGACGCTGCCCGAGCGCAAGGACTGAGCGGCGCGCATGCGCAGCAGCGATCAGGCCGAAGCCTGATGCTATATCACTGCGAAACATCGGAAAAATGGAGCGGGCGAAGGGATTCGAACCCTCGACCCCAACCTTGGCAAAATATTTCGGCCACTTTTCCCAAACTTTCCCAAGTACGATTATCTACGCTAAATCAGATATTTATTATGTTACCCTTTACGATTGTCTCCGCCCATAATACCCTCGAAACGCTTAAATCTGGAGACAAAATGGAGACAAAGCACCCCCCTGAAATCTTTGTCTCCAAATGGAGGGTCAAATATGCCGACAGCGAAGTTGAACAAGCGCAATGTGGACGCATTCGCGCCGCCTAAAGATAAACAGGCAGTCCTGTGGGACAGCGAGATCCGGGGCTTCGGCTTGCGGGCGCTGCCATCGGGGCTCAAGACCTTCATCGTTCAGTACCGCAACATCGAAGGGATCAAGCGGCGCATCAATCTTGGCCGTTATGGCGTCATAACGACGGAGCAGGCTCGGGATCTGGCGAAGATCAAGCTTGGCGAAGTTGCTGGTGGTCAGGACCCAGCAGAGGCAATTCATCAGGCCCGCAGTGGCATGACCGTCGCCGAGATCTGTGACTGGTATCTGGTTGAAGCCCGCGCCGGCAACATTCTTGGCCGCAAGAACCGTCCAATCAAAGCCTCCTCGCTCGCGATGGATGAGAGCAGGATCAACACTCACATCAAACCGATTCTTGGCCATCGCATGGCGAAAAGGCTGACGATCGCGGATGTCGAGCAGATGCAGGCTGATGTCCGAGACGGTAAAACCGCCAAGGCTAGGGGTAACGGCCGTGGTGGGCGGCCCGCTGGCGGACCTGGCGTCGCGTCGCGGTGCCTCGGGTCGCTGCAAGCCATTTTGGGTCACGCCAAGCACAAGGGGCTGATTGCGGAGCACCCAACCAGAGGAGCCAAGAAACTCGCAATCAACAAGAAAACGAGACGGCTCAGCACTGCCGAACTCGTCGCGTTCGGTAAAGCCATCGCCTATGCCGAACGTAATGGCGAAAATCCGACAGCACTTGCGGTGGTACGGACACTTGCGCTGACAGGATACAGACGGGAAGAGGCGCAGTCGATGAAGCGCGCCTGGGTGCATGCGGAGGGCGGGTTTGTCTCCTTCCCGGATACCAAAACCGATGCTCAGGTCCGCTCGATCGGCCCAGAAGCACTGAAGGTCGTTCTCGCTCAACCCGAGATCGTTGGTAACCCCTACGTGTTCCCGTCAATGACGGGCGCTGGCGCATACCAGGCTGCACCAGCCTGTTTCCGGAGAGTTTGCCAGTGGGCGGGAATTGAGGGCGCAACACTTCATACCCTTCGCCACACTTTCGGCAGCATCGCGGGCGAGCTCGGATTCACGGAACTGACGATACGGGCCATGCTTGGGCATGCTTCGCAGAACGTCACCCAGGACTACATCCATATTGATGAGGCGCTGAAGCTGGCGGTTCGCAAGACGTCGGACGAAATCGCCCGACTGCTGGCCGAGGGCGCTGAAGCATTGCGGCCGGTCAGATCGCATGCCGCTGTTGAAAATTAACCTTAAAGGTGTATTGCGAATGGGAAGACCCTGATCGATGTCGTGCTGACGTTGTTCGAGAAGGATTGAAGGTGACGCAGCCACGGATTCATCCCGAGACCGGCCAGGTCCTCCGCCGCGACGCTCGTTTGCAGACGGTCAGCGTTGGGTCGATGTCGCGTGAAGTCGAGGTGCCGGGCTGGTATCCCGAGGACGATAGTGATTCCATCCATTCAGGGGCGGAGCTGCAGGCTCTGGATCAGGCCCATCTCGAACTGCGAACGGCTTACGCGGCGCGCGTCAAGGCTGTTCGCAAGAAGCTCGGCCTCACCCAGGAAGAGGCAGGCCGGATTATCGGTGGCGGACGGCGCGCATTCCAGAAGTATGAAAGCGGGGCCACACCGCCCAGCGAAGCCGCAGTCGGCTTGATCGAGATTCTGGACCGCCATCCAGAGGAATTGGAAACCCTCCGCAACCTGCGCAGCCTCGCCCCGCGGGAGGGTGTTGGCGGCCGCCTCACGCCGACCGGCAAGAGACAGACACCGGCGAAGGGCGTTCGAAGTGCTGCGGCATGAGCCCAGCCAAGGCGGTCGGATGGCCCCGGGACAACAATCGCGCTTCAATTTTCAGGAAGCATAACGTATCGCTGTTCGCGTCACAGGTTTGCGACGCGAGGGGATGGAAAGTAGAGTAGATGTCAAACGCCAAGCAAATACTGGCGATGTTACGCAGTCGCGCGGAAGGTGACGACGCGCAGTTCTATTCTATTGCCTTGCAAGTTGCCGCATCGGAAGCCCGTCAAGGGCACCGTGACACTGCGAATGAACTTCGTTCCGCAGTCGATGCCGCGCGCGGCGCGGGCGGGGTCAAGGCGTCTATTCCCGTATCTTTTGCTGCCCCGCGCGGCGATCTCGAAGGACTGCTAGACTATCGCGATCCTGTGGTTGATCTTCAGGACGTTGTTCTGAGCGCGTCGGTGTCCGAGCGGCTCAATGGGATGCTCTTGCAGCAGCGCAAACGCGATTGGCTGCGCGAACATGGCAAGGTTCCGTCAAGAAGCCTGCTGTTCGTCGGCCCCCCGGGATCCGGCAAGACCATGACGGCAGAGGCGATCGCAGGTGAGCTGAAGCTTCCGCTCTTTATCATTCGACTCGAAACACTGATCACCCGTTATATGGGTGAGACCGCAGCAAAACTGCGTCTGGTTTTCGATGAGACCCGGCGTCGGCGCGGGGTCTATTTGTTCGATGAATTCGACGCTGTCGGCGGTCATCGCACCGCGACCAACGACGTCGCTGAAATGCGTCGCGTCCTCAACAGCTTCCTCCAGTTCATGGAAGAGAAAACCTCGACGGACAGCCCGATCATCGCAGCCACCAATCATCCGGAGCTGCTGGACCGGGCGCTCCTCCGCAGGTTCGACGACGTGCTCGAATTTGAGATGCCGACCGCAGCGCAGATTCGCGCGGTGATCAAGGCCAACCTAAAACCCCTCAAGTTCCAGCGCGCAGGATGGGCCGCGATCGAGCAGGCGGCGCGTGGGCTTAGCCAGGCCGAAGTCGCCCGCGCTGCGGATGAAGTCGTCAAGACCGCGATCCTCGAGCAGAGGAAGCAGACGACCACCCAGGAGGTCGTCGCCAAGCTCACTGAGCGCCAGGCTATGCGAACGGCGTTTGCGGTGAAGCTCTGAGTCCTGTGAGCGAACACAACCGACCGCACATCGATATCACTCCGCTTGCCCAGCGACGTACCTTCAAGTCGCCAGGCAGCAACGCACGGCAGCGCGCGCTAAACAGAGTGCGTGCGGATCACGGTCTCCGCCTCATCGCGGAAATTGGCAATGCCTTTGCGGAAGCTGAGGCCGGACAGCGCGGCCTGCCCGAACAGCCAGTGGACCTTGAGCCTGCTGGCGGCGTTTTCATTGAGGTTGAACTCAATCGGGGCACCGGCGCCACCAACCTTGAACGGCAAAGGGAAGGCACACGGCAAGCGGCCGAAATCGTCGACGAGAACGGCGTGCGCCGCATTGCCCTGTTTGTCCCGGATGACATGCGCGATGCCTTTTCCCAAGTCTTTGAGGACTACACAAACGGGGAACTGAGCGAAAAGGGTTCGCCGCCCAAGAAGACCCGGGTCGAACCGATCGAGCACATTCGCGCGGCACGCCTGCAAAGTTTCTGGCGCGACGCTCCCGAGGCATTGCCGGAAGACCCCCAAGCGCAGATGTGGTGGGCGCTCTGGTGCTTCAACGATCGCATCGACAGAGTTCTGGGCAGCGCCGCGGTTTTGGGGCTGCATGTCGGCAACCCCGACACCTTTCTGCGTTTTCCGGAGACGACGGTGATCCCGGCATACGGACGGCGCGCATCAATCGAGATGTTGCTGTTCGCAACCGCAGGCATTTCGGAGCTGCGTCGCGCGAGCGACAGCCCGCTGGTGTTTACCCGGGACCTGAAGGACGACGTTCCTGCATTTATCGATGATCTCGCAGAGCGTGTAACCTGGCCCGGCAATGACGCGCCGGCGGTCTGCCTGCTCGACACAGGGGTCAATCGGGCGCATCCCCTGATAGAACCCGCTTTGTCGACAGAAAATCTGATGGCGATCGACACGGCCTGGGGCGGAGACGATCACGAACACGGCGCTGGCCATGGGACCGGCATGGCGGGTCTTGCCTTGCATGGGGATCTTGTCGGTCCACTCGCGAGCGATCAGCCAGTCGAGCTCACCCACCGTCTGGAATCAGTCAAGATTCTGCCCCCTCCCGGTGTGCCGGACAATGATCCCCATTCCTATGGACCGATCACCCAAAGCGCCATTCTGCTCGCGGAGATCAACAACCCGGATCGTGACCGTGTTTTCTGCATGGCGGTCACCAACGAGGGGCGCAGCGGATCAGACGCGACGGCGTGGAGCGCGGCCATCGACCAGGCGGCGGCCGGAGCGGAGTCGGACGATGACGAAAATCCGTCGCCTCGGCGGCTGATACTGCTCTCTGCTGGTAATATTCCCGACAATTCCATTGCCGCCGAAATCGCAGATGCTGATGCTTTCCCGGCAGAAGACCCGTCCCAGGCGTGGAATGCCCTCACGATCGGCGGATATACGGACAAGACCGCGATCGGCGAGGCAGGCTACGACGGTTGGACCACGATGGCACCGGTTGGTGCCGTCAGTCCTTACAGCCGGACATCCTTCCTCTGGGACACCAGCCAATCTCCGTTCAAACCCGAACTCGTCTTCGAGGCCGGGAACAGGGCGCTCAGCCCGTGCGGTGCGGAAGCGGTAGCGGGACTCGATTCCCTTTCCCTCCTTACGGCCTCCCGCCTCGTCGCCCAGAAGCCGCTGGACGCATTTTGGGCGACAAGTGCCGCAACCGCTCAGGCGGCCCGAATGGCAGCTCAGCTGACTGCGGCCTACCCGCATTACTGGCCGGAAACGATCCGTGCGCTGATGGTGCATAGTGCCCGTTGGACCGGGCACATGGATCAACTCGTCGCGCAGTGCGCGACAAAGCGAGAAAAGGCCGACTGCCTCAGGCGGTTCGGTTACGGTATCCCCGATCTGGGGCGTGCGATGGCGTCGGCCATCGATGATCTCGCCCTGGTCGCACAAAACACGATACGTCCGTTCCGCATGGAAGGCAGCAGCGTGCGATTCAACGAGTCGCATATCTATCAGCTCCCCTGGCCCCAGGATGTGCTTGAGGCGCTCGACAACACTCGGGTGAGTTTAAAAGTTGCCCTCTCCTATTTCGTGGAACCCAACCCCAGCTTTGCCACCAATCTGGACCCGGCACGCTACCAGTCCTTCGGCCTACGTTTCGATCTCAAACGCTCACGTGAGACGATTGGGAACTTCAATCGCCGCAACAATGCCGAAGGATACGACAAAGACGCTCCGCGCGCGGTCAATGAAACGAACGACGGCTGGCTATTTGGCGAAAAGCAGATCTCGTCGGGTTCGCTGCATGTCGACATCTGGGAGGGGCCTGCTGTCGAACTTGCCGCCCGCAATGCTCTATATGTCCATCCGATCTCGGGATGGTGGCGAGAGCGCAAATCGCTCGGAAGATATGACCAAGAGGCGCGCTACGCGCTTGTGATCAGCCTTGAGACGCCGGGCGTTGAAGTCGACCTTCACACGCCAATTTCCGCGTTGGTCCCCGTGCTGGTCGAGGTCCCCATCGAGATCTGAATAGCGAGCAAGGCCAATGCCGAAGCCTTCGATCCGGGCCATTCAACGCCTCTACGCCATGTCGGGCAATCGCTGTGCCTTTTCCGGCTGTACTGCGCTCATCATCGAAGACAGCCCAGGGATGGCCGGCATCAACATGGGCGAAATCTGCCATATTCGCGCCAGCAAAGCAGGTGGTGAACGCTATGATCCCGACCAAACCGATGTGGAGCGGCACGGCTACGAGAACCTCATCCTGCTATGTCGTCGTCATCACAAGCTGATCGACTCAGACACGATTGAATTCTCCGTGGCCAAGCTCCTCGCGATGAAGCAGGAGCACGAGCAGTTGGCTGGCCGTCCAGAGAGGACAGCGGACAGGTTTTCAGCAAAGCGCCTTCTTGATGCGATGGACCGCATCACAATCCCCGACAACAAGGGCACCGTGGTCATTGTCGGCGCTGGCTCCAATGTCAGCATTCGTCAGCCGCGGTCCCGTGTCACGATGGCCCCCCTTGCAGGGACCATCGGTGCTGATCGCGATATGGTACGGTACACGAAGTATCTCGCGAAGCAGTATAATGAATTCGCCTCGTGGGCTCCGCATCGTACCGAAAAATTTCGGCCCGCGGTGATCTATGCAAACATCACGAAAGAGTTTGGCTCGAAGCTCGAACTCATCCCGGATGATCGGTTCGGCAGCGTCTGCGCCTACCTTCAACAAAGAATTACGCGCACCCGGCTGGGCCGGATGCGGAATGCGGAGGGACATCGCTGCTACGCGTCATTCGATGAGTTCTTGGACAAAGGCAAACAGCATCACTGAAGTTCAGGCGTGTCTGATGACCGGCCCACCGCCACCGCGACTACAGGTCCAGCTCAACGCCGGTGTGCTGCTCAATCTTCTTCTTGATCAGCCCTTTGGCGAGCGCCTTCAGGAGTTCGATGCTGAAACCGCCAGCCTGTTTGGCCCCGGCCTTTGTCTCGCGCCAGATGGCAGGGTCGCGGATGGTGTCGAGGAAGTCATGGCCGGCCCAGGTAATCTGACCGATCTGCCAGACCGCACCGGACAGCTTCGCCTGAATCGTGATGAGACCCGCCTCGTCCAGCAGAGCCAGATGGTATTCGATCAGCTCAGCCTGCTCGCGCGGCATTTTGCCTGCACCATCTTCGCCGAGTATCTCGGCGATCTCCGGCGTCAACAAATCGAATGCGCGCCGACCGTCCTCGATCTCCAGCAGCAGGTTGCGGACCAGATCCATGTCACGTTTCATGGCATCGATCTTAACTACAGACCCGCCGAAAGGACAGCGATCTATCGTTGCCTTCCGCGCGCCAGGCATGGGCCTACCGGCATCATCGGCGTTCACGCGCGAACGAGGTGATAGCGTCCATTTTTCCGGGCACCGACAAAGTGCAGGAGATTGCAGGCGCACAGTCCGGGGTCGTGTCCGTCAATGTGGTGTAAATTCGGTTGTGGCCAGCGGGCGGCATTTTCAGGCGGCCTTGGGTGTAATCTGTAGCGGCTG
>Ga0155082_102_pt1 | contig 95713 bp, 104 predicted proteins | sample RifCSPhighO2_01_FD_106050 | JGI IMG/M metagenome (GOLD analysis project Ga0155082, IMG submission 106050) | Sphingomonadales bacterium RIFCSPHIGHO2_01_FULL_65_20 | reverse complement strand
TGAAGGTCGATCGCACGACTAAATGGGGCAACCCGTTCGTGATTGGTGGCGGTCCTATGGGCCGGGCTGCGCTCGATCTTGAAGGATGTGTTGGCTTCTTTCGGCAGATGCTTTCCGATCCAGAGATGCGCGATGCCTGCGGCTATCCCGACGACCTTGAGCCGTTGCGGGGCAAGAACCTGGCCTGCTGGTGCGCTGGTAAGGACTGCCATGCCGACGTGCTGCTTGAGCTTGCCAACGCAGATGAACCGAAAGGAAAGAGCGATGAACGATAAGCCGGAACTGAAACCGTGCCCGTTCTGTGGCGGCGAGGCTTGTTGCTCACCGTCAACCGAAAGCGACGAGCCAGAACGCGAGGACCGCGAACCTTTACTATGGGGCGTTGGGTGCGGCTGCACGGCTTTTGTCGGGCCATGGTCAACGGAAGCCGAAGCCATCGCCGCCTGGAACACCCGCGCCACCTCACAGCCAGACGCATCCGCGCTGGTGGAGGCAATCGTTGAAGCTGCATTGGATGTCGCGAACGTTGTCAGCCACGACGGATATTACGAGATCGACCGTGATGCTGCCGTCCGCGCTGCCCTCACCGCATGGGAGGCACAGCATGGATAAGACAGCGGAACAGATCGCGGCGGGGGAAAATCTTACCAGTCTCATTGCCCGTCTGAAAGAAGTGCGCGGCGATGATTGGGTTGGCAGGAGCAATGCGCTGCACCGCCACATCGCAGAACTGCCCGACGAATGCCGGATCATGGCTATCGGAGAGCATCGGCTGCGCTGTTATCATGGCCCCGCAGCGTTGATCTATGACGCACGGCTGACTGCAGAGCGGGTTGTCGTCCACTACGCCCAGCAAGACGGCAGCATTGCCGATTGGGGCCAAGTGCAGAATTTCCATAGCAACGTGCCGCACAGGGCAATCGCGCGCGAGGTGTTCGTCTATGGCGACGATGACAGAACCGCCTTTGAACAGATCGACGGAGGCAGCCTGATTGCGCGCCTCAATGGCCGTGCGCAGTTTTTGCGGGTTAAGGGAGAAGTTAAAACACCAGATCTATTGGAGGAGGCGGCGTATTACCTCCAAGCACAGGAGCAGAGCAATGCAGATTGAACAGATCGACAGGGATGCGGCGGCAAGGGTTCACGAACGGTCGTGCTATGAGATCGTTCGCATACAAGGCGCGCAGTGCCGAAACGGGTATGGCGACAGTGACCCGTTAGTGCGAGACTTCGCCCGCCACCGCCTCGCAGCCCTATCCGCCCGCCCTGCTGACAATGTTGTGAAGGCGCTTCAACAGGCCCTCGTCAACCATAACGACGTGCTGCGGTCAGCCTACCAGATCGCGGCAAGGCAAGGCAATTCGACCGATTGGGACGGCTTCACGAAGCGCGCTGGCAGTGTCTTGCATTTCCACCATGACGAGGTGAATGCAGCCCGCGCAGCCATCGCCGCCATCACGGGAGAAAGCGCGGTCTAACCACCACCCCACCACCCAAACAATAACCCCCGGCAGATCGCTCTACCGGGGGTTTTTCTTCGCCAGAAGAAAGACGTGGGGCCTTCCGAAGCCACGCAATCCACATACCTTAATCCCAGCCATCGGGCAAGAACGGATCGTTGTCGTCGCGCCCACGAACCGGCGTTGCATCCTCGCCAGGATAGAACACGCGGACCGATTTCTTGTCGCGCCACTGCACCTTGTCGACCCAGCCGATCGCGCGCAGAGCCGCGCCCATGCGCCGACGAAGCCGCGCGTCCTGCCTGTCCATCGGCACGCGAGCCGCGCGAGACATTGCCGCCTCGATCGTGAGCCCGGACGATTGCACATAGGGATCGTCGTTTATCAGAGCCAACAGCGCGCTTTCCCATGGATCGATTTCGCGGCGCTCGACCTGGGCCTCGACGGCCCGATCAATTTCGTCCTTCTCGGTGAGGTGCCACGTCTCGCCGGCATTGAACGCCTGCACCGCCTCGGCCCACAGCTGATCGCGGTCGCGCAGGATCGCCGACAGCCGAACCTCGCCGCACTCGACCGGCCAGAACCGCCGCGCACCCGTCGGATCGCGCAGATAGCCGCCATCGTCTGGGTTCACCGTGCCGACGAACACGCAGCGGCGGGGGAGGGCGACCGTCATCTTGCCATAGGGCGGCCGGAATTTATCTTCCACGCGCGAGAGGAATTGCTTCACGTCCTTCACATCGGCCTTCGACAGCGCGGAGAGCTCGGCAACCTCGATGACCCACGCTCCTTGCAGCTGGAGGAAGCTATCCTTCGAATGGAAATCGGGCAGGTGATCGATGAAGAACCGATCCTGAAACAGATACCGGATCGCGGTCGATTTCCCGATGCCCTGTCCGCCCTCGAGCACTGTCATGGTGTCGTTCTTGCATCCGGCCTTCAGCGCGCGCGCGACGGCACCGACCATCATCTTCCGGCCGACCGTGCGGTGGTAATCGTCGTCCTTCGTGCCGAAATAGTTGGGCATGACGCCCGATAGCCGGTGCTGGCCGTCCCATTTCAGACTGTTCAGGTAATCGGCGAGCGGGTCGTATGTGTTCCGCCGAGCCGCCGCGAGCATTTCGTCGGCGATGTCCTGCTTCTTCGCCTTGAAATACTCGGCATGCATGATCCGGCGAAACTGCGCGACGTGATGATCCTCCATCGCCTTGCCGTCCAGCTCGACCGTGTGCGCCAGCTGGTTATAGCCCAGCCGGTTAGCCAGCGACGGGTGGTTCTCGATGTAGATCGCGACCGCCTCAATGTTGTTCGCATCGGGTCCGCCTGCCTTGTCGATCGGCACGCGCCCACGCCACTCGCTGCCATCGCTATCGATGAATGACCCCTCGATGACCGTTGCGCCGGGCTCCGACGGTTCAGCCTGGCCGTTATAGACCATGTGAAGGATCTGCTGGCGAACCCGCTCGAGCCCTTCCAACCGGTGCAGATCGTTGAAGTCCGTCCGTCCGCGCGCTGGCCCATCGGCGAACTGCGCGGCGACGAACCGGCAGCCGACAGCCTTTGCCGCAGCCTCGGCCTTCTTCACCCCGGCATTCACCCACGGCTTGCCCTTGCCGCGCTCAGCCCAGTCCTCGGGCGGCACGATGTCATTGTCGGCCGCGATGATGATCGTCGCCTGCCGATGCCGCGCGATTTCCTTGGTGACTTCGACCAGGTTGCCCGCATTGAACGCGCACACGATCGACGCGCCGGTCGCAGCCCAGATCGAGAACCCGGTCGCCACGCCCTCGCAGATCACGATCAGGCTGGCGTCACCCTTCAGGCTAAAGAAGCACCCCTCGACGCGCCCGGCCTTCAGGAACCGCTTGGAGCCGGTCGGATCGATCGTCTGGATGTTCGTCAGTCGCGGCTTGCCGTATTCGTCGAACGCATACATCGGCACCATCAGCAGCGAAACGCCGCCCGATTGGTGAGTGCGCAGACCGCGCGGGATTTCGATGCCCTTCGCCTTCAGATAAGGATGATCGGGATCTTCAGGCCCGCCCTTGCGCCACATTTCCGACGCGCGCTCGGCAACCTCGATCCATTTCGTCTCGCGCGCGACTTGGGCCTCTGCCTTCAGCCGCCGCTGTTCGTCGGCGATCGACTTGCGCTCCTTCTGCGTGAGCTCGCGGCCGAAATCCCATTGCCATTGGTGTTGCTCGCCCGACTTCCAATCGCCGAACCAGCCGACGGGGAAGCGGCCCATGATGAGTTTGTAGAAGCCATTGCCGCGACCAGGCTTGTCGCCGGGCGCATCGAACCGCACAAATTCGCGCGTGTCCGTCTGGATCGGGCCGGGATTGAACCCAGCCGCCACCATGGCGTCATAGAATGCGCGCTCGACTTCGGAGTGCGAGGGGATCGGGAGCAGGGCCACGTTATTTCTTTCGCAATATCGCGAGAGCTTCGTCCTCAGATCGTGCCAGCCCGTACAGCCCACCCGCCTTCTCGAACGCCCTCTGGAATTTCTCTTGTGTTTCGCGCTGCTTGCCGGTGCGCGTTTTCGTCTCGATGCCGATCGCCCGGCCGCCCGATACGCCGAGGATGTCGGCGGAACCGGGTAGGCCGAACGTGATCGGGCGCGCGTCTTGCAGGATGACCATGCCGGGCTTCACGATGACCGGCTGGCCGACGCGCGCCGCAATCCGCTGCCCCTGCCACGCCTGGCCGGTGTTGTTGCGCCACACCAGCGTCGACGGCTCGCGGGACAGTGCGATGAGCGCGCCGTTGAGGATGGATTTTTCGCTGCGGTCGGTCATGTCGCACGATCCTCCAGCGCCCGAGCCGATACTGTGATGTCAACAACCGCGCCCTGACTGTCACGAATGCGGACGACGAGCGCCGAGCGGCTATCCACCAGCCACGCGCCCAAGATTTCCGGCTTCACGATTTCATCGCGGAACGACAGGCCATGTTGGCAGGCCAATTCTCTGGCTTGGATGTTCATGCTGCCCTCCGTCCGCGCCGGGCATTCCAGCGATGGAAAGCCCAACCCGGTGAATAGCCCCGCTGCGCAGCCAGCCGCTTGAAATCGTCCAGCGACTTGCACTGGCGTTCTTCCATCTGGCGCTTCTTCTTCTGCTCAGCCACCAACGCCGCGCGCTCGAGCTTCGACAGTTCCCCATCGGCCTGCTCGACCTCGCGCGGTTTCGCCGGGAACACCGTGCCGCACGCCGGGCAATGAACGTCGGTCGACGGCGCGATGGCATAGCATTCGAGGCATTGCCGGATCGACTGCACACCGCCGCCAGCACCAGCCGCTTTCGCCCGCGCCTTCCTGCCTTCCAGCGACCACACGCGCGGTTCATCGGGCAGGCCATGAATGAACGCATTGCCGCCGTGATCGCAGATGATCGCGCGCGACTTCCCTGGCGCGGTCCTTAGTGCCCGGCCGCATTGCTGGAGGAACAGCGCCAGCGATTTCGTCGGGCGGCACAGGCCAGCATAGACGATGCCCGGCACGTCGAACCCTTCGCCGAACAGATCCACGTTCGTCATTATCGTCGTTTCGCCGCGCTGGAACGATGCCACCACCGCGTCACGATCGCGGCTCTCACCATCGACGTGCGCCGCCTTCACACCCGCCGCGTTGAACGCTTCGGCGAGGTGGCGGCTGTGCTCGATCGACACCGCGAACACGATGCCGCGCTGTCCGGGGGCGAGCTTCAGGTAATGCTCGACGACATCGCCGATCAGCTTCGGCTTATCCATCAGATCGTCCAGATCGCCGCGGTTGAAATCGCCCGCCGTCGTCCGCACGCCCACCATGTCAGGCTTGCCCGGTGCATAGTAATCGAACGGCGAGAGGTGTCCCGCAGCGATGAGGCTGGCCGTCGTCGGCCCTTCCACGATCACGTCATAATGCGACCTCAGCCCCTTGCCGTCGAACCGCTCGGGCGTGGCAGTCAGGCCGATGACCTTGGCGTCAGGATAGGCCGCGAGGATAGCGTCCCACGACCCGGCGACCGAATGATGCGCCTCGTCGACAACGAGGAACGCCGGTTCGTCATACTGCCCCAGCCGCCGCACCAGCGATTGCACCCCGGCCAGCTGCACGCCATGCAGCGGATTAGGCTCGAACCCCGCGCCGATAATGCCGTGATCGATGCCGACCTGGCGGAATGTCGCCGAGGTCTGCTTCAGCAATTCGCGCCGGTGGACCAGGAACATCGACGTGTTGCGCTTCTGTGCCGCGCCGCCGAGCATGGATGCTGCGAGGACGGTCTTGCCCGCTCCCGTCGGCGCGACCATCAGCACCCGGCGATGGCCAGCGCGGAACGCCGCGCGCGCCCGGTTCAGCAGGTCGGTCTGGTAATCGCGGAGGATCATGCCGCCCTCCGTTCGCACGCCAGCACCGCACCCCACTGAGCACCCATGGCGGCGGCAATTCCCGGATATGTCTTGCTGCGCTCGAGCCAGCGATCGTCGCCGGGCGAAAGTCGGTTCTGGCCGCTGTCCGTCTGGTTCGCCCAACGCTCGCGGCCGTTGACCATCCGCCCGGCAACCATCTGGGTCCACCGAAGCCGCGGCAGACGGTCAAGCCAAAGGCCAGTTGCCTTGCTGGCATCGTCGCCAAACTGGTGCGGGTGGATAATCTGATCGGGCCGACGCAAAGCCTTGGCGAGAAAACTTTGCGCCGGGTTTTCGATCGCCTTGGCATAGGGCAGGGCCAGCAATTGCCGGAAGTTCTCGATCGCCGCCTCGCGCGCTTCGCGCCGCGCCTGCCCGGTGAGCGTCCCCGGCTTGACCCGTTGATGATAGCCAACGCCCGGATAGCGCGCATAATCTGGGTCATTGTATGCCCACGCTGCGCTGACGGTCAGATAGGTGCACATCGGATGAAAGACGGCTGCATCCCAGCGATCGCGGGCCACGTTCCAAATATCGCATTGCAGATGCCGATCCGCCCGACCGCGAGACGGCAGAAGGTCGCAGGTCCACGCCTCACACCCGGCGCGCTCGAACGCCTCAAGCGTCAAGGGGCAGCAGCTATAGCCGATCAGGACGCGCGGTTTCATGCCGCCCGCTTCGCCTCAGCCGCCCGAGCCAGCTCGATATACGACGCCAGCCCGAACTCGACCATCTTCCGCCAGTGCGCGGCGGGGATGCTATCGAGGCGCTTCCAGCCCTTCACGTTATTGGGATCTTCGCCGATCGTGCGCGCGACCTTGGCGGAACCGCCATTTCGCGCGATAATTTCGGCATGGGTGGGTGTGCCACTATGGGCCGGAAATTCAGTAACCATGCTTTGAGGTATTCTGAATACCGTTTTCGTGTCAAGCGGAAAGGTATGAACAATACCGACGGAGCGATTATGTCATGTATATGCCTACACCCGCAGATCGATTGCGCCGCGCGCTCAAGCAGGCGAACATCACCGGAGCCGAAGCCGCCAGGCGATGGGGCTGGAATTACAACACCCTGAAATCGAACCTGAATGGCAATGCCGGCTATTCTTACGAGACGGCCAAGACCTATGCCCGCGCGCTCAGGGTCAATGCCGACTGGCTCTATACGGGCAACGGGTCAATGTACCCCGAGCCGGAGCCGGTGAGGGAGGGATATAAAGTCCCCGTTATATCATGGGTCGCAGCTGGGGCGATGTGTGATCCGAGCATCAATGACGAGGCGATCGGCGAAATCATCGTCGGCGGCTTACCGATGGGCGACTATTTCGCGACCGAGGTGCGCGGTGATAGCATGGATCGATGGAGCCCACACGGCTCGACGATCATCGTGAACTGCGCGGACAAGCTCGTTCTCCCCGGCCGCGCGTACCTGTTCAGCCTGCGCGGCGAAACGACCTATAAGCTATACGAGCGAGAGCCGATCGAGCGGCTGGAGCCTTACTCAACGAACCCGAACCATCGCGCGATCTTCCTCAACGGCGATCGCTGGGATGTCATCGGCCGGGTTGTCCGAACGTATTACGACCTGCCTTAGCGCCCGGCGCGCGCGGTAACGAACCGCAACACCGCGCCATTCAGTGAGCCGGTTGGGTTCGCCCGGCACTGATTGTCGATCCACGCAAACACGTCATCCATCCGCGCTCCCTGCGTCGGATCGCTGCCTGTCATCTGCGACAGGCCGGTGAGATAGCCCGTCACCCAGGCCTGCATGCCCAGCGCCGAGGCTGATTGCGCGCGCCGTTCCTCGATCCATTGCCCGCAAGAGGCATTCCCAGAGCCGAATGTGACGGCCTCCAAAGCGAGCAGAATTGCAGCGTTTATCGACATGCCGCGAGCATACGCCAAAAGCCGGTAGAAAAAATACCGAAATGGGTTGACGGCGAGCGGTAGTTAAAATACCCATAAGGGCGAAGGAGAAAAGCGATGGATGTAAGCACGATTTCCACGCTGGTTCTCACTGCCGTAAGCGGTGGGGCTGGCGTCATGGTGACGGCGATGGTGGCGCATGGGACGATTTCCGACCTGCGCTGCAAGCTGAACGGCGCGCGGAACGACAATGGCCGGCTGCGGTCCGAGCGGAATAAGCTGGTCGAAGAACTCCGACTGGCCGACGCCCAGATCGAAGCCGACGCGAAATACGTCGACCTCGGCAAGCGCCGGGCTGCAGCGCGGGCGCGGTCGAACGCGAAGGCGCGGGCTGCTACGGCTGCCAAGCGGGCGGGGAGGGTGGCGTGACCCTCGAAGAACAGTTGATCGCGCTCATGGAAGCGCACGACCTGTCGAGCATCAGCGTCGGTCTGATCCGCAGCAGCGATCCCCAATATGGCATCTTCCCGAATGTCTATGCGCAGGCGGATGGCCATTGCGGATCGTGTGGGCATCCCGGCGGGGGTCTTGTTGTCGCCGTGCAGAATGCCCTGAACGAGCTCGCCGCAAAGCGCACCGGCTTTCCCGCTGTTGAACTTCCGGCGATGGAGGGGCTGACGGTATGACCTTCACTGCACAGGAAAAGCTGGAAGCCGTGCGCCGCGAACTTGGTTTCCGTCGCCGTGTCTATCCTCGGCGCGTCGACGATGGGGCTATGACCCAGGCGCTCGCTGACAAGCAAATCGCCGTCTTTGAAGCCATCGAGGCCGATTACGACGCGCAGGCAGCGAAGGAGCGGCTGCTGTGACCCACATCACCATCCACAACGACCTGATCCAAGGCTCCGACGAATGGCTGGCGGCGCGGTGCGGGCTTCTGACTGCCTCGGAAATGAAGCTCATCATCACCCCGACGCTGAAGATCGCGAGCAACGAAAAGGAGCGCGCGCACCTCTGGGAACTGCTGGGCCAGCGCATCACGCAGTACGTCGAGCCGCATTATGTCAGCGATGACATGCTGCGCGGCCAAGAGGACGAGGTTTTCGCCCGCGCCGCCTATTCCGAGCACTATGCGCCGGTCGAGGAAGCCGGGTTCATCACCAACAATCGCTGGGGCTTCACGATCGGCTATTCGCCCGACGGCCTGGTTGGCGACGACGGGCTGATCGAGTGCAAGAGCCGGCGCCAGAAATATCAGATCGAGACGATCGCCACAAACACCGTGCCGACCGAATACTGGATCCAGCTTCAGACCGGGCTGCTGGTTGCCGAGCGGCAATGGATCGACTTCGTGTCGTACTCGGGCGGCCTGCCGATGTGCGTCATCCGCGTGCATCCCGATCCGGCAGCGCACGAGGCGATCGTCAATGCAGCCGGCGAATTCGAGCGCAGGCTGGCCGAGAAGCTGGCGCTGTATCACGAGGCTGTCGCGACCCGGAAGATGGTGCCGACTGAGCGGCGGGTGGAGCAGGAGATGTTCCTCGGTGAAGGAGGTGAGGATGGCTAAGCTGATCCCTCTTACACGCGGCATGTCGGCAATTGTCGATGACGAGGATTACGACTTTCTGATGCAGTGGAAGTGGTACGCCGCCAAGCAGCCGAACACCTTCTATGCCGCGCGCACGGAGAAGGTCGCGGGACACAAGGTCACCATCTGGATGCACCGGGTCATCAACCGGACGCCCGACGGAATGAAAACCGACCACATCGGCGGGGATGGCCTCGACAATCGCCGCCAGAACCTGCGGTCTGTCGACCACCGTGACAACATGATCAACAATAACCGCTGGGTAACCGGCCGTTATTCGCGGCATCGCGGCGTCACGTGGCACAAGCACAATCAGCGGTGGCAGGCGCAAATGACGGTTGAGCGCCGCAACATCTTCATTGGCTCGTTTAGAACCGAGGCAGAGGCAGTCGCGGCCTTTGAAGCTGCGCGCCGCAAATTTCTTGATGGCAAGGTATACCGCAAATGACCACCGACATGACTTCAGTGATCGCCCCTCGCAGCGATCAACTCAACAGCGACGACCTCATTGCCGGGCCCAGGACGATCCGCATTCGCGACGTTTCGATCCGTCCCGGCACCGAGCAGCCGATTTCGATCTTCTTTGACGGCGACGACAACAAGCCGTGGAAGTGCTGTAAGAGCATGGCCCGCGTGCTGGTTGCGGCCTGGGGACCGGATGCGCGGCAGTACGTCGGCCGATCCGTCACCCTGTTCCGCGACCCGACGGTCAAGTGGGCAGGCATGGAGGTCGGCGGCATCCGCATCAGCCACCTCTCGCACATCGACAAGCAGATGACGATGGCGCTCACTGCCACGAAGGGCAAGCGCGCGCCGTATGTCGTCAAACCCCTTCCCGGCAATGGTGCCGGAAGCGCCGGGGCCGCAGAGCGACCCACCCCTTCCTCCGAAGGCGGTCCCGGCGAAACGGACTTCACCCATCTGATCCCTGAACTGGAGACTGCTGCTAGCAAAGGCACGAACCAGTTGCGGGTCGCATGGGAGGCTCTCCAGCCGGATGCTCGCAAGGCGCTGGCTGGGGAGCTTCCCGAACTGAAGAACAAGGCGCTGGCGGCCGACGCATCTGCCACGCCTGAGCCTGCCGGTGACGAGCCGACGGGTGAGTATGATGGCGTCTGACACCCGAAAGGAACCGCAATGAATATCGATGAACTGACAATCGGCGATGCAAAGAAGCTCGCCGCCATGTTCGGCGGCGCTGAGCAATCGGCACCCGCCGCCGCCATCAACAACGGGATGATCGGCAAATACGTCGTCGTCCGCTGTCGTGATGCCGGTGTCCATGCTGGCGTTCTGGAGGCGAGCAATGGTCGCGAGTGCGTGCTGACCGAAAGCCGTCGCCTCTGGTATTGGAAGGTCAAGGGCTCTGGCGATTTCCTCAACGCCATCGCATTGGCTGGCGTCCACAAGGACAGCAAGCTCAGTGCCGAGGTCGAGCGCATCCACCTCACCGAGAACTGCGAGATCATCCAGTGCAGCGCCGAAGCTGAGCGCGTGATCCGCGCGCAGGCGGTGCACAATGGATGATGTGATTGAAGGCTACGGCTCCGGCTCCGGCTACGGCTACGGCTACGGCTACGGCGACGGCTACGGCTCCGGCTACGGCTACGGCTACGGCTCCGGCGACGGCGACGGCTACGGCTACGGCTACGGCTACGGCTACGGCTACGGCTACGGCTCCGGCGACGGCGACGGCTACGGCTCCGGCTCCGGCTACGGCTACGGCTCCGGCGACGGCGACGGCTACGGCTACGGCGACGGCTCCGGCTACGGCTCCGGCGACGGCTACGGCTACGGCTAATTCTCAATCATTCAAAGGAACCCCAATGCCCATCTACAAAGTCACCGAGGACGGTCAGCCCGCGCGTCTGGTCAAGGCGACATCGGCCAGCGCGGCCATTCGCCATGCAGCATCTCAGCGGTTCGCCGCCGAGACGATGAAGAACCCGGTCGAGGTTGCCGAAATGATGTCGGGCGGCACTCAACTGGAAACCGCAACCCCGATCGACGAGGAAACCACCGATGGCGACTGAAGGCATGAACAGGGCGGCATCGCTCTACAACCACATTCTGGCCGTCGAGCGGCTGGAGGACGAAAAGAAGGACCTCCAGGACGATATCAACGAGCGGATCAAGATCGCGGTCGATGTCGACGGGTTCGACAAGGCGGCGTTCAAGGAAATCATTAAGCGCCGGAAGAAGGGCCATGACGCCTGCTCGACGATGGACGCGATGATCGCCGATTACGAGGACATGCTCCAGGCGCACATCGACAGCGTGCGCGATCGGTCGACGAAGGGTGGCGGTGCGGTCGAGCCGCAGCCGGAGACGGTCGATGGCGGCGAGGTGCTGGCGCTGAATGCACCGCAGGGCGCGCTGCCCGACTATACCGAGGCCGAGCCCGTTGACGCGGAATTTGCCGAGGTCGATGATGATCCCGACGGTTCGGCCGATGTGGACGGCGCTGGTGAGCCCGGCCCCGACGACGACGGCAGCGGGCCGGAAGATTTCGACGACGCGCCGTGGTGAGCGCGGTTCTTCGCCAGGAGGAAAATATGACCACAATCGCCGCCCTGATCCTCGACTGGATCAGATACCGCGAGAAGCTGGCGAAACTCGGCCGCATTGCCCCCTCGACATGGGACAATCAGCGGCAGATCGCCATCGGATTGTCGGGCGCGCTGGGTGAACTCCCCGCGCCCGACCTTCGCAAATCCCACGTCGACCTATATGTCGCCGAACGCCTCCAGACCTGCAAGCCGATCACGGTGCACGCGGAACTGGCCGTCCTGCGTCAGATCCTCAATTGGGCGGTCGACGAGCGGATCATCAAGGAGCGCCCCCGAATGCCGACGGTGAAGGTGCCGAACGTCGAGGGATCGCTGCCAGCCGATGACGACTATCTCTGGTATCTCCGCAATCTCCCGGCGCACCACAGTGAGGCGCTGGAATTCATGTTGCTGACCGGGTTGGCGCCGCATGAACTGGCACGCATCGAGGTGCGCGATATAAGCCAGACCGGCATCCACATCGGCTGCCGTCCTGATTTCCGCGTGAAGCAGGAAAGCCGCCGCAGGATCGTGCCGCTGAATGCGCGCGCTAGCCTGATCGCCAACACTCGAGCGATGGGGCGCGTCGATACCGATACGGTATTCCCCCGCGAGGCAGCGATGCAGAAGGCCATGCGCCGGCTGTTCCTGTTTGCGCCCGATGCCCCAGCAGGAGCGGAAGGATTGACGCCGAAGATGATGCGGAAATGGTTCGCGTCGAAGGTCGCTGCCGAGCATTCCGAGGCGGTGTTGCAGCGGCTCATGGGCCACGCGCCGGGATCGCCAATCACGCGCCGGCACTATGTCCGGTCGACCGATCAGGCGTTGAAGGACGCCGTTGTGATGAGGATTGGGTGATGGTGGATATAACCGAACAGCCCGACGCGGGATGGCTGGTCAAGCAGTTGCGGGCGTGGCCTGCGCGCATTGAGCCAACCAAGACGACAAACTCGACCTACCTGATGGGCCGTGCCGCAGACGAGATCGAACGCCTGCGGGATGCGCTTAAACCGTTCGCGGACTGCTGCGATCAAATCGCAGACGATGAGGATGATGAGGAATGGGCCAAGTTTCGCCTGCTCATCAAGGACTATCGCGCCGCCCGCGACGCATTCACGGGACGCGCATGAAACCCTACACCCCCGAAACCCTGGCCGAGCGATGGGACTGCTCGCCGTCCCATATCAGGAACCTCATTGACCGAGGGGACTTGCGTTCCTTCCGGCTTGGGCGTCTTATCCGCATCCCGCCAGAAGAAGTCACCCGGATCGAATGCCAGAGTTCACCATCCAACGGCTGCGAGGCCGATACGCCGTCAAATGGTACGACGAGGACGGCAAGCCGCACCGCAACCAGCTTGCCGCGACTGATCGGCCCAGCGCGGAAGCAGAGGCACGAGCCCGTTTCCGTGCAATCGCCCGTCCTGCAAGGACCGTGGGCCAGATAATCCCCGCCTATATCGACGACCGAGAGCGCGCCGGGATCGCCACTGCGACCCGGATGCGCGATGCGTGGAAGGCGATGCAGCACTTCTGGCAGGACGTTGAGCCCCACCTGATCGACGAGGACATGGCGCGCGACTATGCGCGCCGTCGCAATCGTGCAGCCGCGACCGTCCGATACGAGCTGGCGATGATCGCGGTGGCGCTGAAATGGGCGAAGGTGCCGAACCGCCCGGAGATATGGCGGCCCCAGGTTGCTGACCGGAAGCAGCGCCACATCACGCGCGCCGAGTTTCGCCGCTTCCTTGATGCCGTCCGCGCGCCGCACGCCAAGCTGTACATGATCCTCGGCATCGCCACATGCGCCCGACCGACGGCATTGCTCGAGCTCACATGGGATCGCGTCGACTTCGACCGCGGCCTGATCGACCTGAACCCGCCCGGCCGCGTGCAGACTGGCAAGCGCCGCCCGGTGATCGCCATTGCCGACTATGCCATGCAGCCGCTCAGGGAGGCGCACGCAGCCCGGCAGAGCGATTTCGTGATCGAATATGCAGGCCAGCCCGTCGCGTCGATGAAGAAGGCATTCCTAGCCGCCAGCGAGCGATCGGGCGTGAAGGTGACGCCGTACACGCTGCGGCACACCGGCGCGGTCTGGCGCGCGGAGGATGGCGTGTCGATGGCCGAACTGGCGCAGCTGATGGGGCACGACGACAGCCGAACAACCGAGCGGCACTATGCCCGGTTCAGCCCGGACTTCCTGCGGCGCGCGGCGAACGCGGGTGGCTGGTAGAAAAAGGCCGCCCCGAAGGACGGCCCGGAAGTCGAAGGAGAGGTCGCTCCAAGCGGGAGTGCTATGGCGCGGCATCATCTATACCGCAAAACGCCGCCGATGGGTAGGTTCAATTGAACCTCGGGCCTCTGTTTTTCGATCCGGCTAAACTATTGAAAAGGCTGGTGGGCGTAGGAAGGATTGAACTTCCGACCCCTGCGATGTCAACACAGTGCTCTACCACTGAGCTATACGCCCACGCTTTAGCCTTGCTGCCGGTGCTGTGCGCCGCGGCAAGGGCGGTCCATTACAAAGAGCTTGGCGCTCGTGCAAGCGGTAAATGAAGCCGCGGTCCGATTATTGCGTCAAAGGCTCTGCGCGAAGGTACCGCGCGAGAAGACACGATCGACTTCGAGCACCAGATCCTTGAGGTGGAAGGGCTTCGACAGCACCCGCGCGCTCGGCGCGGCCTGCTCGGCCTTGAGCGTGACCGCCGCGAATCCGGTGATGAACATCACCTTGGTATTGGGCGAAATGCGGCCGCAATGCTGGGCCAGTTCGATCCCGTCCATTTCGGGCATCACGATATCGGTCAGCAGCAGATCGAAATGCTCGTCCTGCAGCAGCGGCAGCGCCGCCGTGCCGCGATCGACCGATACGACCTCGTAATCGGCCTTTTCCAGCGCGCGCTGCAGATAGGTCCGCATGGCTGCATCGTCTTCCGCCAGCAAAATCCGCAACATCCCCACTGTCCTCCATGGAAGCTTTCCGGGTCTTGTATGCCCCAGGCGGTTAAGATTTTCCAGCCAGCCGCCTACCTTGTTTGCGCGATGCCCCGAAGCAGGACAGCGACTGGAGAGGAAGTAAACGCAAGCCCGCTGGGGCAGTCGCATGGTCTCTGCCTTTGACTTGGCCGAAGCTTTGGCGCATGCCGTTGCGCCATGGACGACGCGCCCAGCCAAGCCGCGATGCCATCGCGCCATTTCAGCCTGGAAGGGGTGGAAGGGGCGCGGCTGCCGGTGCTGGTCGCGGTTCCGCATGCCGGGCGCGATTATCCCGACGAAATTCTGCAGAATTCGCGCGTTGCTCCCGAAATACTGGAGCGACTCGAAGACCGGCATGCCGACATGCTGCTGCCCGATCTTGTGAAGCTCGGATGTCCTACCCTGGTCGCGCATGCCGCGCGCGCCTGGATCGACCTCAACCGCGCGCCGAGCGAGATCGATCCGCAGATGGTGGCTGATGCGCCGCGTACCGCCTTTGCCCAGCCCAGCGCCAAGGTGCGCGGCGGTCTGGGGCTGGTACCGCGCCGTCTGGCCGACCATGGGGAACTCTGGCGTCGGCCCTTTGCGCAATCGGCGATCGCCGGAAGGATCGCGCAGTTGCATGATCCTTATCACTGGACGCTTGGCCAGGCGCTGGCCAGCCTCAAGGCGCGATTCGGCTGTGCGCTGCTGATCGACCTGCACTCGATGCCGCCCCTGCGGCCGGAAGGCCCGGCCAGACCGCCGCAGATCGTGCTTGGTGACAGGTTCGGGCGGTCCGCCGACGGGGCTCTGTGCGATCTGGCGCTAAGGACCATGGCGCGGTCGGGATTCGAGGTGGCACTCAACCATCCCTATGCCGGCGGCTATGTGCTCGATCGGCACGGGCGCCCTGCAAGGGGGATCCATGCGCTGCAGGTCGAGATCGACCGCAGCCTCTATCTCGCAGCGGATCTCAAGCAGCCAGGGCCCGGTCTTGCGCGGGTCAGCGCCGCGCTGGCACATCTCGTCGGCACCCTGGCGCAAGACATGCTGCGCACCGATCGCGGTTCCGACCTCGCCATCGCCGCCGAATAACCTACTGAATTCAAGAAAAAACCGCCTCGTGACGGATCACGAGGCGGCCAAGGTTCAGGGAGGAGGTGCACTAGTGCACCTGTCGGAATGCGAAAGGGGGGGAAGCATCCCGACACCAACAATCTAGGACAATCGCTGGCCGACTTCAATGGCCGGAACGGTAAAATTTCTGCCCATGCGAATATTCTTGCTAATGCGAGCGAGTCGCAATAACCTGGGCCAGTCGCTGCGATGAAGCGCGGCGACGGCAAAGCGAAGGAGTGGTCATGGGCTTTTGGTGGCAAGACATGCTGGATCGACCGGCCGAACTGGGATCTGCAACGCTGGTCGAGGCAAGGCTGGTCGTGGCGCTCAGAATTGCAGTGTTCGCGCACAAGTCCGGCACCGACCCCGCGCCGCATGTCGCGGCAAGGCTGGGCAGCACCGCGCTGTCCAACCAGCTGTCGCTGGTTGTCGAGGCGATGGGCCAGGCCTGGCCAGAACCGTTCTGCGTTTCTCGCCCGTGCTGCGCACGGCTCTCGCCCGATGAGACAATGTTTGTCGCGATGGTGCGCAGCGCCGCGCGCGGCAATCGCGCTGCCTTTGATCGACAGACGCGCGAGATGCTCGGCGAGGATGCACGCAATCTCATCTACAACCTGATGTGGCAGATGGGCAGGATGGTCGCTGCAGACGCGTGAGGTGCCTGGTCAGCCAGTCTCGTTGACATAGCTGCGGATGAATTCGGCGATGGCATGGAAGCCGTCGCTGAATGCCGCACCGGTGCGCCACAGGGCCGCGATCGAGCGACGTGCATTCCATCCGGCAATGTCGAGCGTTGCCACGACTTCTGCCGCCTGGGTTTCGGCGGCCATATAGCGTTCCGGCAGCAGTGCCAGGCCGATGCCCGAGCCCACCATCTGGCGGATGCTGTCGAGGCTCGTGCCTTCGTAGTCGTGGAGGATGTGTGCGCCGACCTGCTCGCAGATGTCGCGCGTCTGCCGGTGGAAATGGTGGCGCCGGTCAAGCGTCAGAAAGCCTTCGCCCTTGAGTGCGTCTGCCGGAATGTCCTTCTGCCCGGCCAGCCGGTGATCGGGCGGCGCGATGACGAACATGCGTTCGCTGAACAGCGGTTCGACCACGATTCCCGTCGCATCGACCGGCATCGGACACAGCATCATGTCTAGCTCGCCGCGCATCACCTGCCGGACCTGATCGTCGGGAATGCCTTCGCGAATGTGCAGGCGAAGATCGGGCTGTTCGCGGTGCAGCCCGGCCACGATTGCGGGCATCAGATAGGGGCCCAGTGTCGGGGTCACGCCGAAGCGCAAGGTGCCGCCGATGCCCTTGCCTGCGCGCCGCGCGAGGTCGGAAAGGTCGCGTACCTGGACAAGGATGCCGCGCGCGCGCGCCGCAATGTCGCGCCCCAATGGAGTCAGCTGGACATCCTGGCCGCTGCGGTCGATCAGCGATGCACCCAGCCGCGCCTCCAGCGTGCGCAGCTGCTGGCTGAGCGTCGGCTGCGATACATGGACCGCAAAGGCCGCCCGTCCGAAATGGCGGTGGTCGTCCAGCGCGACCAGATATTGCAATTGGCGAAGACTAGGCATGTGCGACCCCCTGCTCGATAGAGAATGTCTATCGAATCATCGTCGTCCTTTCAAATGGAAACAATGATACGTTGTGCCATATACCATGCACGACAAGCAGCGGAGCAAACCCCTCCCCGAACCGCTCCAACCCAACTGCTTGAAAGATGCCGCAGCTTGAACGGACACCCCAAAGCTGCGGATAGGGTGGTGCATCGGTCCGCCGAGGTCGCAGCTTAGCCTCCGATGCGCCACCCGCCTATCTCGCCGGTTCGAGCCGGCCCTCGGGGTGCTTGCCCTCCCTCCGCAATCTGTTAGCCTCGCCCCACTCGCGCGACCGGTACAGCCGGCGTGCCATCCTTGGGAGGGGACGTCATGCGGCAATTGCAGGGCATGGACGCATCGTTCGTCGCGCTGGAGCAGCGCAACGCGCCTATGCATATCGGATCGATCCTGATCTACGATCCGTCGACAGCACCCGGTGGGTTCGTCCGGTTCAAGGATATTCTGGCCTTTTTTGAATCGCGCATGCACCTGTCGCAGACGATGCGGCAGCGGCTGGTCAAGGTCCCGCTCAATCTCGATTATCCCTATTGGATCGAGGACCCGGATTTCGATCTAGAATATCATGTGCGCCATGTCGCGCTCCCCAAGCCGGGCGACTGGCGGCAGCTGTGCATCCAGGCGGCGCGCATCTTTTCGCGCCCGCTCGATCTCACGCGCCCGCCTTGGGAGTTCTGCGTCGTCGAGGGGCTCGACAATATCGAGGGCGTGCCCAAGGGCAGCTTCGCGATGATCACCAAGGTGCACCATGCCGCGATCGACGGCATGTCGGGGATCGATCTGATGGATGCGCTGCACACACTGCGCCCCGGCGATCCGCCGCCGCCGGCCTCCAGGGCGTGGCGCCCCGATCGCGTGCCCGATCCGCTGGGGCTGTTCCTCAAGGGCTATGCGCGGGCCTGGCTCAACCCCTGGCGGCAAACCGGGGTGATCGCCAAGGCCGCGCCCGGCCTGTACCGCGCCGCCAAGGGGCTGGTGACCAGCGAGTTCAGCCTCAATCCCGCCATTTCCGCGCCGCGCACGCGCTTCAACGTGCCGGTCTCGCCCAATCGCGTGGTCGAGGGGCGCACCTTCACCTTGGCCGACGTCAAGGCGCTGCGTTCGCTCTCGCCGGGGTGCAAGATCAACGACGTGTTTCTCGCAATCATCGGGGGCGGGCTGCACCGCTATCTTTCGGCGCATGGCGAGCTGCCCGAGGCGAGCCTGACCGCGATGGCGCCGATCTCGGTGCGCGCGGAGAAGGAAAAGAACACCATGGGCAACCAGGTGTCGGCGATGATCGTGCCGCTGGGCAGCCATATCGCCGATCCGGTCGCGCGGCTCGCCTATGTCCACGAACAGACGATCCAGTCCAAGGCGATGACCGATGCGCTCGGCGCGCGGCAGATGACCGAGATGAGCAAGGTCTCGCCAGCGTTGTTCATGGCCTTGGGGGCGCAGCTCTATACCCGGCTGGGCCTCGCCAATTATGTCAAGCCGCCATTCAGCACAGTCGTCACCAACGTGCCCGGCCCGCCGGTGCCGATCTATTCCACCGGCGCGCAGATGATCAGCATGCACGGGCTGCTTTGCCTGACCGACGGGCTCGCGCTCGGCCATGTGGTGCAGAGCTATGTCGACCAGGCGACGATCGGCTTTACCGCCTGCCGCAAGGCGATGCCCGATCCCGAATGCTACTCCGAATGCCTGCAGGCCTCGTTCGACGAGCTCATGGCGGCTTTGGCATCGGGTGGGTCCGAAGCGGCCGAGAAGCTTGCGGCGAAGCGCAAGGGGAAGAGCAAGGCAGCCGCATCAGCGTGATTGCGCTGGCAATTGCGGAGCGCAGCGCCATATTGTGTGACAGATCGGAGACTTCATGACCGCTACCGCACCTGCCGCCAATCCGAGTGCCGCCAGGCCGCCACACCTTTTCTGGACCCTCAGCGAGGGGCGTGCCCTGGTCGAACTCGGCGCATTCTATGCCTTGCGCGGCCCGCTTGCGATGCTGCCGCGGGGCGATGGCCACAGCGTGCTGGTGCTTCCGGGCTTTCTCGCGAGCGACCGGTCGACCAAGCCGATGCGCGATCTGCTCAAGAGCCTGGGCTATGACGCGCATGGCTGGGACATGGGCCGCAACATCCGCATCGACAATGCGCGCGAGGCGCAGATGAACGAGCTGCTCGACCGCATCCATGCGAGCTCGGGCCGCAAGGTCTCGATCATCGGCTGGAGCCTGGGGGGCGTGTTCGCGCGCGAGATCGCCAAGAACGCGCCCGACAAGGTGCGCCAGGTGATCTCGCTCGGCAGCCCGATCTCGAACGATCGCGGCCATACCAATGCGCGCCGTCTGTTCGAACGCCTGAACGGCCCCGAGCCCGAACCGCTCCAGGCGGGCCGTTTCCGCAATCTCGACGAAGCCCCGCCGGTGCCGACCACCTCGATCCTCAGCAAGACCGATGGTATCGTCGCCTGGCGCGGATCGGTGCAGAAGCCGGGCCCGCAGACCGACAATATCAAGGTGCTCGCTAGCCATTGCGGCCTCGGCGTCAACCCGATGGTGATGTACGCGATCGCCGATCGCCTGGCCCAGGCCGAGGACGGCTGGCAACCGTTCGACCGCTCGGGGTGGCGCGGGCTTCTGTTCGGGTCGGTGAAAGCGGAGTAAGCTTCGGCTCAGAAGGGGGCAGGAATTGCGCGCCTGACGGACGCGATCTTCCCTGACGCCTTCGACAAGGTGACAATGGTGATCACCTGACCGGGGACGCCGAGCCATAGCTCGACCGGGCCGTTCTGATTGGTGATCATCCAGGGGGTAAGCGTTGCGAGTTCGCTACGCAACCTCGAGTCGGTGGTGCAGAGTGCAGATCGAGTTTCGTCCCGGCAGATTATTATAGAGGTCCGACGCAAAACCGCCGGTGATTTCAGACTGGCCAGCGCACGAAGCGCCTGATCCGGAGGTAATCTGGCATCAATCTCGACGTAGGATGCTGTGCTGCATCCTCCAGCGGGTTTCAGTGCAACCTGCTGCTGAGGATATAGCGTGCTCGCCTTCGCAGCTTCGCGGGGCTGATCCGGGCCATGGGTAAATGTTGTTATCCAGAGCTGCCGTACGCAACCGTCGGATACCTCGCTTCCCAACTCCACGAGCCTGACTTGCAACATGCCAGGCGGGTCCATGCCGCGTCTGGGCAAGGGTTTGATCGCAATTATCTGACCATGCGGACGTTCACCGATGATGCGATCGCCTGCCTCTGCCGGGGGCAGTGTAAGTGCCTCGCCCAGAGTGATGGCTTCGGGTGCGGCCAGGGCCATTGCGAGTGAAGTCATCAAAACCATCGGCGCACATCCTGCTGAGCTTCAGGCACAGCCGATTAACCCCGCACCCCGATCAACTGTTCCGCCGCCAGCCGTCCGGTTTGCGCTGCGCCGTTCATGTAACCCGTGTGCGCATCGGAGAGATGCTCGCCTGCAAACAGGATCGGGCCGGAGGACAGAGGCGCGGTGACCTTTCCATCCTCTTCCTCCACCCAGAAATGCCGCGCGAAGCGGGTGAGCTGGCCGGGCAGGAAGCGCGAATAGGCACCTTGCGCGAAAGGATCCATCGCCCAGGCGGTGCGGCGTACGCTGCGTGCGGCGAGGCCGGGCACGGCGGGTGCGATCTCGCGTTCGCAAACACGCACCATGGCTTCGGGCGAAAGATCGGCCAAGCCCGAGGTCTGGTTGCCGCCGAAAAACCAGGTGAGCACGCCCGCAGGAACCGCATCTTGCCCCGCGCTCGCGCCCCAGAATTCGCTGAACAGTCCCGGATCGCCGCCGGTGCGCGCGGCCCAGGCGGCACCGCCCGCGCCGGTGACCGGTTCCCATGGGCGCGTGGCATAGCCGGCGTTGATCTTCTCGTTGCGCCCGCAGCTGAGCTCGCGCGTCAGCGCCAGCCAGGGGGCGGGGAGCGTGTCACCGAAATCGATGCTGCGGAGCACCTGCGCGGGGGCCGTGACGATGACGCGGTCGGCGACGACCATCGCGCCATTGGCAAAGCGTAGCTCCACCGCCTTGCTCTTGCGCCGCAGCCCCAGCAGCGCATGTCCGGTCCTGATCCGGTCCATCAGCGGCGCAGCCAGCGCGCGCGGGATGGTCGAGGAGCCGCCCGCGAGGCTGTAGCGCTCGTCGCTCCCCGAAATGAGGGCGACACGGTCGGTATCGATCGCGGGCAGGTTGAAGAACAGCTCGAGCGCCGAGACCTCGTCCGGCTCCGATCCAAATTCGGTGCGGATCGTCGCCTCGATCAGCGCCCGTGCGCGCGGGCTCGCGGCGGCGCCGGCGGCATCGAGATACTGCCGCACCGACATCGTGTCGAACCGCGCGCCGTGGGTGTCGAAATCCTCGTCCACCAGCGCGGCATCCGCAGCGATGCGCGCGGCCAGTGGGCGGAATTCGGCGATCAGATCGGCTTCGGTCACCGCCTTGCCATCGACCACGAACACCTCGTGCGTCACCATCGCGCCACGGTCGATCAGGCCGATGTCGAACCGCTTTGCCAGCGCCAGGATGTCGGCATGGTTGGTGTTCACCAGATGCGCGCCATCCTCGACATAGAGTCCTGCTTCAGGAAGTCCGTTCGAGGTCAGGACCCGGCCCCCGACACGCCCGCGCGCTTCGTAGATCGTCGCATCGAAACCGGCGGCGACCAGCCGGTCGAGCGCGACCAATCCGGCGAGCCCCGCGCCGATGATCGCGATGCGGCTGCGCTGGCTGATCCTGGCTTCGGCAGGCTCGACCAGGGAAGGGGCCAGGCCCATCGCGGCAATACCAGCGAGCACCTGCCGTCTGTCCAGCCCGGGCCCTGATCCGTGGACGGTATCGGGCGCGGCCTTGGCCAGCAGTCCCCAGACAAAACCCGTTCCGCGCATATGCCGTGCCTCCCCCTGCAGACGCTACGGAAGGTGAGGGTGATCCCAACGCCGCGTAGCGTCAAGATTAATGGCAAATTGGGCAAATCGGGCTGGACATTGGCGTTGCGCACCCCAAATGACGCCCACCACAAGGGAGCGCGCATGTTTCACAGTCTCTGGGCTCAGCTGGCCCTTGCCATGTCGGCGCTCGCCGGCACCGCCGCCTTCGCCGACGCGCGGCGCATGCGGCGCACCAATTTCGACCGGGTCGGCTTCATGCCGTGGACCAGCATCTCGATGCTGGCAATTACCGGCGCAATCATCTCGGCCGCCTTCGCGCTGAAGGGCTTCTGATCAGAGACAGGCTTCGAGAAACGCCTGTTCGAAGCCGAACTGGCGGGCCTTTTCCAGCGTATAGGGGCGCAGACCCGTCGAGCGATATTCGCCGATGATCTTGCCGTCGCTGCCTTCGTCCAGATATTCGAACTTGAACAGTTCCTGGGTGACGATGACCTCGCCCTCCATGCCGATCACCTCGGTGACGTTGGTCACGCGGCGCGAACCGTCGCGCAGGCGCTTCACCTGCACGATGATGTCCACCGACTCCGCGATCTGGCGGCTGATGGCTTCCTTGGGGATCTTGATGTCGCCCATCAGGATCATGTTTTCCATACGGCCGAGAGCTTCGCGCGGGCTGTTGGCGTGGAGCGTACACATCGATCCATCGTGACCGGTGTTCATCGCGGCGAGCAGATCGAAGCACTCCGCGCCACGAATTTCGCCCAGGATGATGCGGTCGGGGCGCATACGCAGCGCGTTCTTGACGAGATCGCCGATGCTGATCGCGCCCTTGCCCTCGAGGTTCGGCGGACGCGTTTCCAGCGGCAGCCAGTGCGGCTGCTGCAGGCGGAGTTCTGCCGCGTCCTCGATGGTCAGCACGCGCTCGCCCGGATCGATCATCTTCGACAATGCGTTGAGCATCGTCGTCTTGCCCGAGCCGGTACCGCCCGAGATGACGATGTTGAAGCGGCAGGCGCCTGCGATCTTGAGCGCGGTCGCCATCTTTTCCGACATCGCGCCCCAATCCTTCAGATTGTCGAGCGTGATCGGTTTCTCGGAAAACTTACGAATCGAGATCGCAGTGCCGCGCAGCGAGAGCGGCGGGATGATGACGTTGACGCGGCTTCCGTCCTTGAGGCGGGCGTCGGCGAGCGGCGTCGTCTGGTCGATGCGGCGGCCGACCTGGTTGACGATCCGCTGGGCGATCTGCAGCAGATGCTCCTCGTCGCGGAACTGGATCGGCGCGATCTGCAGCTTGCCCTTCTTTTCGATATAGGTCTGCTCAGGGCCGTTGACCATGATATCGGTGATCTCGGGATCGTTGAGCAGTTCCTCGAGCGGGCCGAAGCCGAGCAATTCGTCGATCAGCACCTTTTCCAGCGCGAACTGCTCGCGCCGGTTGAGGGTGAGCTTGAGCTCGGCAAGAACCTCGAGGATGATCGGACGGAATTCCTCGGCCAGCTCGTCCTTGGTGAGCGTGACAGCAGCTTCCGGATCGACTCGCTCGAGCAGGCGCGGCAGCACCTGTTCCTTGATCTTGTGGACCGATGCCTCGAACCCTTCGACCTTGGGGCCAGTATCCGCGATCGAGTTGGCGCGATCCGAAAGGCGCGTCATAGCGTCGTTCAGCGCCGCACTCTCCGGCGTCATGTCGATCATGTCGAGACCGGGCAGATCGACGGAATCGAGATCGGGGAACTGGTCGCCGCCCATATCGAGCGACAGGCCCAGCCGCGCTTCGGGCGGCGGGGTGGCCGCGCCACCCTTCATCGGGCGGGCGACGCCAAAGCTCGGCCGTGCGCCGGGCCCCATCTGTCCAATCCCATTCTTTCTGCCAAAAGCGCTCATGGTGACCGATTTTCCCGGATTGTGTCGGTGGCAGCCGGAAGCCGCCTGATATCTCATGGTGAATAGCCCGGAAACTTTGACAATGTCCTAACAGCAGGTTCTGCTAGGCCCTTGCCGCGCCGCACCTGCCCCGTTGGTGCTTGCATCCGTGCCAATATCGGGCATTAAGCCGGGCAAAAGTTAACAACTGACCAGCAGGCGCGACGACTTGGCCGAAAATACGACGAACGCCGGGGAGAGCGACGGCGCAGGCCGCCATCGCGGCGCAGGAATGCTGTTTGCGCTGCTCGGCTTTGCGCTGCTGTCCTGCGGGGACGGTCTGATCAAGTCGACCGCCGGTCAATGGCCGGGGATGGCGGTGGCCGCCCTGCGCTTCACGCTGGGGGCGATAGGCCTGGGGCTGGTGCTGCTGATCCGGGAGGGGCCGCAAGGTTTCCGTTTTCCGCGACCCAAGGTGCAACTGGCGCGGGGCTTCTTTCTTGCCGGGGCGACGGTAACCTTCTTCTCCAGCATCTTCCTGATGCCGCTCGCCACTGCCACTTCGATCCAGTTCATGGCGCCGTTGCTTACAGCAGTGATCTCCTCGATCCTGTACAAGGAACGCCTGAGCCCGGGTAGGTGGGTGGCGACGCTGATCGCCTTTGTCGGCGTGATGATCGTGCTGAGGCCCAGCTTTGCCGATCTGGGCCCTGCGGCGCTGCTGCCGCTTGCCGCTGCGTTCGGGATGAGCGGGCTGATGATGAGCAACGCGCGAGCCGCAGGATCGGGCAGCGTGCTGCTCATGCAGTTCCTGGTCGCCGCCGTCGCCGCGCCGCTGCTGATCCTCTATGCTGCGCTGGGCCACCTGTCGGGCATGCCTTCGCTGCACATCGGCTGGCCAAGCTGGTATGTCGTGATCGTCTGCGCCACCGTGGCCGTGTCGGCCAGCTTCAGCCACATGTTCGTTTATCTCGCCACCGCGCGCAGTTCGGCGGCAACCGTGGCGCCCATGGTCTATGTGCAGATCATCGTTGCCATCGCGATCGGCGTGGTCTTCTATCGCGACTATCCCGATCTCGTCGCACTGGCCGGTACCGGGGTGATCATCGCCAGCGGCATCTATCTGCTGCGCGACGGACGCAGATAGGGAAGGGCGATCATGGCGCTGACGGGCTGGATCATCGGGCTGGCAATGCAGATGGCAAGCCTGCCTGCTCCGCCGCCGCTGCCCTGCTGGATCGAGGGCCGCTGGGTTTCGGAAGAGGCGGACGGACGCTGGACCGAGGAGAACTGGACCGGCTGCCGCGCCGAGACGATGCTCGGCACCGGTCGCGGCGGCCGCGGCGACGAGGTCACCACCTATGAATTCATGCGCATCGCGCGCAACGAGAATGGCGATTTGATGTTCTACGGCGCGCCGTTCGGCAACCCGGCTGCGGCCTTCCGCGCGGTCAAGGGCGGTCCGGCGGAGATCGTGTTCGTCAATTCCAACCACGAATATCCGCAGCGCATCCGATACTGGATGGAAGGCGACATGCTGATGGCCGAGGCGAGCATGCGCGATGGCAGCAAACCGCAAGCTTGGCGGTACAGGCGGATCAAGTAGCGACGGGCAAGGACTTCGTCATTCCCGCGAAAGCGGGAGTCCCGCTTTTTCGTCAACGTCGCGTGCGAAGCGGGACCCCCGCCTTCGCGGGGGTGACGGTAAAACTTTAGATTTGAACGCTTGAAATCAGCCCGAGACGCGTTCGGCCAGGATCGTTAGACCCTTTTCGTTGACCTCGGCAAAGCCGCCTTCGATCGCGATGGTTTCCGGCTGCGCGCCTTCGCTCTTGTAGATCGACACCAGGCCGTCGCGGACGGTCGACATCAGCGGCGCATGACCTTCCAGCACGCCGAACTCGCCCTCAGCGCCGGGCACGACGACCATGTGGACCGCTTCGGAGCGGACCAGCTTTTCGGGGGTGACGAGTTCAAAATGCAGTGCCATTTCAGCTTCCTTTAAGCCCTCTCCTCTAGAGGGGAGAGGGTTGGGAGAGGGAATGTGCGCCAGCCCCTCTCAACTTCGGCTAGGCCGCTGCGCGACCAAGCCTCCGTATCTCTCCCCCTCGGGGGAGAGAGCAGTACTCGATTACGCCGCTTCCGCCAGCGTCTTGGCCTTTTCGATGGCCTCGTCGATGCCGCCGACCATATAGAAGGCTGCTTCGGGCAGATGGTCGTATTCGCCGTCGACCACCGCCTTGAAGCTCTTCACGGTGTCTTCCAGCGACACGAACTTGCCGGGGATGCCGGTGAACACTTCGGCCACGTGGAAGGGCTGCGACAGGAACTTCTGGATCTTGCGCGCACGGGCAACGGTGAGCTTGTCCTCTTCCGAGAGCTCGTCCATGCCCAGAATGGCGATGATGTCCTGCAGCGACTTGTACTTCTGCAGCGTCGACTGGACCGCACGCGCGGTTTCGTAATGCTCGACGCCGACGACGCGGGGTTCGAGAACGCGGCTGGTCGAATCGAGCGGGTCCACCGCCGGATAGATGCCGAGTTCCGAAATCGCGCGGTTGAGCACGGTCGTCGCGTCAAGGTGCGCGAACGAGGTGGCGGGCGCCGGGTCGGTCAAGTCATCCGCGGGCACGTAGATCGCCTGCACCGAGGTGATCGAACCCTTGTTGGTCGAGGTGATGCGCTCCTGCAGCGCGCCCATGTCGGTCGACAGGGTCGGCTGATATCCCACGGCCGAAGGAATACGGCCGAGCAGCGCCGACACTTCCGAACCCGCTTGGGTGAAGCGGAAGATGTTGTCGACGAAGAACAGCACGTCCTGGCCTTCCTGGTCGCGGAAATATTCGGCGATCGTCAGACCCGAGAGCGCGACGCGGGCGCGGGCACCCGGGGGCTCGTTCATCTGGCCGTACACCAGGGCCACCTTTGAACCTTCGCTGATCGCGTTGCCTTCGGCGTCCTTGGCGATAACGCCCGCGTCGAGGAATTCGTGATACAGGTCGTTGCCCTCGCGGGTACGCTCACCCACGCCGGCGAACACCGAGGTGCCACCATGCCCCTTGGCGATGTTGTTGATCAGTTCCTGGATGAGCACGGTCTTGCCCACGCCGGCGCCGCCGAACAGGCCGATCTTGCCGCCCTTGGCATAAGGCGCGAGCAGGTCGATGACCTTGATGCCGGTGACCAGGATTTCCGATTCGGTCGACTGGTCGACGAATTCGGGAGCCTTGGCATGGATCGGCGCCGAGGCCTTGGCGTTGATCGGGCCGCGCTCGTCGATCGGCTCGCCGACGACGTTCATGATGCGGCCGAGCGTTTCGGGGCCCACGGGCATGCGGATCTGCGCGCCGGTATCGGTGACGTTCTGGCCGCGGACCAGGCCGTCGGTGCCGTCCATGGCGATGCAGCGCACGGTGTTCTCACCCAGGTGCTGGGCGACTTCGAGCACCAGACGCTGGCCGTTGTTCTCGGTTTCCAGCGCGTTCAGAATGGCGGGGATTTCGCCGTCAAAGGTCACGTCGACGACCGCGCCGATGACCTGGCTGATCTTGCCGATATTGTTGGTGGTTGCCATGAGCTGTTTCCTGCTTTCGGACGGTTAGAGGGCTTCGGCGCCCGAGATGATTTCAACGAGTTCGGTGGTGATCGCGGCCTGGCGGCTGCGGTTATATTCGATGGTGAGCCGGTTGATCAGATCGCCCGCGTTGCGGGTGGCGTTGTCCATCGCGGTCATCGAGGCACCCTGTTCGGACGCGGCGTTCTCAAGCAGCGCGCCGAAGATCTGCGTCGTGACGTTGCGCGGCAGCAGCTCGGCGAGGATTTCCTCCTCATCGGGCTCGTACTCGACCGCAGCCTCACTGGCGACCGCGCTGCCCGCCGGAATGGCGACGGGGATGATCTGACGACCGACCGGCTCCTGCAGCAGCGCCGAACGGAACTTGCTGTAGAACAGGTGCGCGACGTCGAACTCGCCCTTTTCGTACATCGCGATCAGCTCGGCCGAGATCGCCTGGGCTTCGGCAAAGCCCTGGTTCTTCAGGTTGGTGGTGTCGAAATAGCGCACGATCTGCTTGGGATAGTCGCGGATGATCATGCCGCGGCCCTTGCGGCCGACGAGATAGAACAGCACGGTCTTGCCGGCCGCTTCCAGCTCGCGCGCCTTCAGCTTGGCTGCCTTGACGATGTTCGAGTTGAACGCGCCGCACAGACCGCGATCCGACGAGGTCACGATCAACAGATGGACCTGATCCTTGCCGGTTCCGGCCAGCAGCTTCGGGCTCGAATCGCTGATCGAGATCTTCGACGCCAGCGAGGCCATCACACGCTCAAGCCGCTCCGAGTACGGGCGCGCAGCTTCTGCCGCTGCCTGCGCCTTGCGCAGCTTGGCGGATGCCACCATCTGCTTGGCCTTGGTGATCTTCTGGGTCGACTTGACCGAGGCGATCCGGCCCTTGAGTTCTTTCAGACTGGCCATGGTGTCCTAACTTCAAACCCTGTTCGGTACCCCCGCTCATGCGAGGGGCCAATTCCTGCTCATCATCCCGCACCAGCGGCGGGCGATGGCCCCCTGCTTGCGCAAGGGGCCAGCAGTTTACGCAAACGTCTTCGCGAACGCGTCCAGCGCAGCCTTGAGGCCAGCCTTGGCATCGTCGCCCAGATCCTTGGTTTCGCGGATCGTGGCGAGCAGGTCGGCATGGTCGGTGCGCAGGAAGCTCAGCATCGCGGCTTCATATTCGTTGACCCTGTTGACCGGCAGCGCATCGAGATAGCCGTTGGTGCCGGCAAAGATCGAGGCGGTCTGCTCTTCGAAGGGCAGCGGGCTGAACTGCGGCTGCTTGAGCAGCTCGGTCAGGCGCTGGCCGCGGTTGAGCAGCTTCTGCGTCGAAGCGTCGAGGTCCGAACCGAACTGCGCGAACGCCGCCATTTCGCGATACTGGGCCAGCTCGAGCTTGATCGAGCCCGACACCTTCTTCATCGCCTTGGTCTGTGCCGCCGATCCCACGCGCGACACCGACAGACCGACGTTAATGGCCGGACGGATGCCCTGGTAGAACAGGTTGGTTTCGAGGAAGATCTGGCCGTCGGTGATCGAGATCACGTTGGTCGGAATATAGGCCGACACGTCGCCCGCCTGGGTTTCGATGATCGGCAGCGCAGTCAGCGAGCCCGAACCGTTGGCCGAGTTCATCTTCGCGGCGCGCTCGAGCAGGCGCGAGTGGAGATAGAACACGTCGCCGGGATAGGCTTCGCGGCCCGGAGGACGACGCAGCAGCAGCGACATCTGACGATAGGCGACGGCCTGCTTCGACAGATCGTCATAGACGATCAGCGCGTGCATGCCGTTGTCGCGGAAATATTCGCCCATGGTGCAGCCGGTGTACGGCGCAAGGAACTGAAGCGGAGCCGGCTCCGAAGCGGTCGCGGCGACGACGATGGTATATTCCATCGCGCCCGATTCTTCGAGCTGACGCACGATCTGCGCGACGGTCGAGCGCTTCTGGCCGATGGCGACATAGATGCAGTAAAGCTTCTTGCCTTCATCGTCGCCGGCATTGGCGCCCTTCTGGTTGATGAAGGTGTCGATCGCGACGGCGGTCTTGCCGGTCTGACGGTCACCGATGATCAGCTCGCGCTGGCCACGGCCGACGGGCACCAGCGCGTCGATCGCCTTGAGGCCGGTCTGCACGGGTTCGTGCACCGAAGTACGCGGGATGATGCCCGGCGCCTTGGTTTCGACGCGCATGCGCTTGTCGGCGACGATCGGGCCCTTGCCGTCGATCGGGTTACCCAGACCATCGACCACGCGGCCGAGCAGGCCCTTGCCGACGGGCACGTCGACGATGGTGCCGGTGCGCTTGACGACATCGCCTTCCTTGATCTCGGCGTCCGAGCCGAAGATCACGACGCCGACATTGTCGGCTTCGAGGTTGAGCGCCATGCCCTGCACGCCGTTCGAGAACTCGACCATTTCACCGGCCTGAACGTTGTCGAGGCCGTGGATGCGCGCGATGCCGTCGCCGACGCTCAGCACGCTGCCCACTTCGGACACTTGCGCATCCGTGCCAAAATTGGCGATCTGATCCTTGATAACCTTGGAGATTTCTGCGGCACGAATGTCCATGAGAATGTTAGCCTTTCATCGCTTGGCTGAGCGTGTTGAGACGGGTCTTGATGCTGGAATCGATCATCTGGCTGCCCATGCGGACAATCAGGCCGCCCAGGATGGACGGATCGACCTTCGCGGTGATCTTGATGCTGCGACCGGCGCGGTCCTTCAGCTGCTTGCGGATTTCGTCGAGCTGCGCTTCCGAAAGCGGGAAGGCCGATGTGACTTCGGCGGTGACTTCTCCGCGATGCGCGGCAACCAGCTGGTCGAAGGCAGCGAGGATGGACGAAAGCTGACCCAGGCGACGGTTGGTCGCCAAAACGCCGAGCAGGTTGCCGGTCATCTTGTCGAGCTTGAGCGTTTCGGCCAGCGACGCGACGATCTTCTCGGCAGCGGCGCGGCTGATCGTCTGGCTCTTGGTCAGCGCAGCGAAATCTTCCGACTCGTTCAGCGCAGCGCGCAGGGTTGCGACGCTGGTTTCGACTTCGGCAAGCTGCTTTTCGTCGCGCGCGAGCGAAAAGAGCGCCGAGGCGTAACGCCCTGCCAGACTGGCCTGTATCCCGCCGGAAATGTCCACGCGAATGCTTTCCCTTGCCGTTATGATATTGCGTCAGGCGCTTGGCGGGAGACGCTGGCCTCCCTCACCTGTCGGCGCGGCGGTTAGCACTCATATTGCTGCATTGCAAGACGCCCGGCAAACATCGGGTCCAGCCGGTCTTCCCCCGCAAAAAATGGGGATTTTTTGCTTTAGCGTGAAGGCGGCGTTTACCAAATTTTCGCATCGGGCGGGCATGAGGTCAGCATGGCATTTTGTCTTTGGCCAACCATGGAATCGCCTTGCCGATGCGGAAAATTCAAGATTTGCGGTCTGATCTGTCCAAGGGCTTTGCGAGCATGGGCGTGGAAGCCAAGGTTCGCTTCAGCCTGACGGCCATGCTCGCCATGCTCGCGCTGCTGGCCTTTGTGGCGATCGGTGTGGTTGGCGTTACCCAGTATACGACGCGCCATCTGGTAACAGCGCGCATCCAGCCGACGATGCAGATGCAATCCCTCGGCGATGGCTATCGCGAGACGATGCGACTGGCGACCAAGGTGCGCTGGGGCCTGATAACCGGTCAAGCTGCCCTGACCGAGCTGGACGCACGCGAACGTCGCATCACCCGTGACTGGAAGCGGATAGAGGAGGGCGCCTTCGGTCACGAGTTTCCGAAAAGGATGGTCCAGCTGCGCCGCGCCAAGGCACCGGCTGACGGCGCGATCGCAGAGTTGCGCAGGCAGATCGTGGCTTTCAACCGTCAGGGCAGGCGTGTCGATCCACCGATAGCGCTGCACCGACAGGTCGATCCGCTATTGGCCCAAAGCCAGGCTGCAGTAGCCGAAATGCGAGGCCTCGCGCGGACCACCCTGGTGTGGCTGAACATCATCCAGATTGCCGCGCTGATTTTCTGTTCGCTGCTGATGCTGGGCGCCGGATTGTTCGTGCGCTGGTGCATCGGCTATGCCACGCGCGATCTGCTGGTGCCCCTGGTGGCGCTTGCCCAATATGCGCTGCCCGAGAAGCGCGACAGCGTGAGCGTGCATAATCTCGGCCTGCGCCGACGCGATGAGATCGGCGCCATCGCCCGCGCCATTCATCGTTCGCACGGAAAGGCCGAGCGGGCGCTCAAGGCCGAGCAGGAACGACGGCTGGCCGAGCTCAAGCTCCAGCGCGAACAGCTTCAGTGGCAGGAGGAACGCCATCGCCGCGCGGTGACGATCGATGCGCTGTTCGCGAGCTACGAGGCCAAGCTGTCCGAATTGTCCGAACAGCTCGCCAAGGCGGCGAACGGCATGCGCGAAGGCGCGCAGGACATGCAGCGCAACGCCGCGCAGCATCAGACCTTCAGCCAGAACTTTGCCGACCGGGCGAACCGGGCGGCCGAATCGATGAAGGTGATCGATCGCCATGGACGCCGGCTGCAGCAGACGGGTGGGGGCGTGCGCGAACTGGTCGCCGACAGTTCGCGCAACATCTACGATGCGCACCATGCGAGCCGCATGAGCCGCGAGACGGCAGACCATCTGCACGAGGTCGCTGGCGAAATTTCGGGCATCCTGGCCATGATCACGCATATCGCCAAGCAGACGAACCTGCTGGCGCTCAATGCGACGATCGAGGCGGCGCGTGCCGGCGAGGCCGGTCGGGGTTTTGCCGTCGTGGCGCAGGAGGTGAAGAATCTCGCCAGCCAGACCCAGGCGGCAGCAGCGCTGGTGGAACAACGCCTCGGCAGCGTTTCGGCGATGACCCAGCAAGTGTCGGATGCGGTCAATTCGGTGGACGGGCATGTCGACATGATCCGGCACAATGCGGATCGGATCGACGAGGCCGTGAGCGAGCAGCATGACGCCAGCCGGGATATTCTCGATGCGCTCCGCTCGCTGATGACCAGTGGGGATGAGGTGATGGATCAGATTGCCGAGCTGACGGACAAGTCGGCTAATGCCAATATTTCGGCAGAGGCGCTGAGCCAGACAGCCGAAGCGGTCGCGCGCCAATCGCAGGAGCTGCGCGAACAGATGCGCCAGTTGGCTCAGGCGGTCCGCGCTGCCTGATCGTTGCTTTGACCGCATGAAGCGGGACGCGCCGAAAATCCGCAATCGATAGAAACGCGGGCATCCCTTGCATTTGGAGATGTTCGATGACCTACCGCATAGCTGGCCTGCCGCCAGCCGACTTCCTGCCGCTGTTCGCGCTATCCGATGCCGAGCTAGCCTCGCACCGGGCCGTGCGCGTCACCGCAAGCCAGCAACCCGGTTATCCCTGCCGGGTAACGCTCCGCGATGCGCCGGTGGGCGAGCAGCTGATCCTGCTCCACCATGTCAGCCATGATGTCGCGACGCCCTATCGCAGCGCCTTTGCCATCTATGTCAGTCAGGCCGACATTGCGGCAGAGTATCGTGAGGCTCTTCCGCCGGTGATGCAGGGTCGGTCATTGGGGCTGCGCGGGTTCGATGCAGCGGGAATGCTTCGCGATGCTAGGCTCGTGCCCCCCGGCGAGGCCGATGCGGGCATCCGCGATCTGTTCGGCGATCCGGAGATCGCCTATATCCACGCCCACAACGCGGCACATGGCTGCTTTGTCGCAAGGGTGGACCGGGCATGAGCGGGCTGATCGATCTGGACGAGGATGCGGCCTGGGCTGCCGTTCTGCGCCGCGACCGCAGCCATGACGGGCGCTTCGTCACCGGCGTTCTGAGCACCGGCATCTATTGCCGTCCATCATGCGCTGCGCGGCATCCTGCGCGCGCCAATGTCCGTTTCTTCGCCGATGGCGCTGCCGCCAGGGCCGCTGGCCTGCGCGCGTGCAAGCGCTGCCTGCCCGATGATGTCGCGCGTGACGAGACGGCGGTGCTCGCCGCGATCCGGGCGATCCGCGCGAGCGAGGAGCCGCTGGCCTTGGCGTCACTGGCGGCGGAATGCGGTTATTCGCCCGCGCATTTCCAGCGGGTGTTCACCCGGCATACCGGCCTTTCGCCGAGCGCCTATGCCCGGGCGCTGCGCACCGAGCGGGCGCGCGAGGCGCTGAGCGACAGCGAGCGCGTGGTCGATGCAATCTACGAAGCAGGGTTCAGCGCGCCGTCGCGCTTTTACGAGTCGATGAAGGGACGGATGGGGATGGAGCCGAGCGTCTGGAAGAATGGCGGGCAGGGCGTGCGGATTCACTGGACCCAGGCGGCTACTTCGCTTGGCCGCATGCTGGTCGCCTGGACCGACAAGGGCGTGTGTCGCCTGTCGTTTGAGGAAGAGGCAGAGGCGCTGGCCAAGCGGTTTCCTGCCGCCGAATTGAAGCCCGCGGGAGAGGAAGCGGCGCAGTTCGTCTCCGCGATCGTCGCCGAGGTCGAAAGTCCGCGCACCGGCGCCGACATACCGGTCGACGTACGCGGTACCGCGTTCCAGGAAGCCGTCTGGAAGGCGCTGTCCGACATTCCGCCCGGCGAGACGCGCAGCTATGCGCAGATCGCGGCCAGTATCGGCAAGCCGGCAGCGGTGCGCGCCGTGGGATCGGCCTGCGGGGCGAACCCGGTCGCGGTGCTGATCCCCTGCCACCGCGCGCTGCGCACCGATGGCACGCTGGGGGGCTATGCCTATGGCCTGGGCATCAAGACCGAACTGCTCAAGCGCGAAGGCGAGTGACCCGCCGCAAGCTCATTCCTTGGGCTTGGCGGCGGGCTTGAGCGTGCAGCTATAGGTCAGCACCTCGTTGGGCTGCGCCGGCAGCGCCTGGCGCAGCGCCTTCTGCATGTCCTCCAGTTCGGCCATGCGATCGGGCTCCGCGGTGCAGGTCTTGTCGGCATAGCGCGCGCGGATGTTGCGCGCATTGTTCATCGCGTCGAGGCCAAGCTGGAAATTCTCGGTGCGGAATTCGCGCGTGTCGGGGTTGAATTGGTTGATCGCGACCAGCTGGTCCTCATTGCGCACGAACACCCGGGTCCAGCCGTCGACATCCTGCCCGTATTGCGTGCGATTGTTGACGCAGCCGCTTGCGGTCCAGGCGATTTCGACCGGGTCGGGGCTGGATGTGGTGATCTTGCTGCGCTCGGGCACGATACGGCACATATAGGTTCCGTCGCGACTGGCGGCGAGCTCGTCCTTGCCCCCCAGCTCCTTCTTCACCATCGCGAGGGCAATATCCTCGGCCTGGTTGAAGCCGGGGCGCAGCACGAAGATCAGAACTGCCGTCAGCGCGAGCGCGCCCGTGGCCCCGGCGGCGACCTTGCGCCGCTCCAGCTCGCCACGATCGTGCAGCACCCAGGTGGCGCCGCCGGCGAGCCCGGCGAGCACCAGCATCAGCGCGGCAAAGGCGATATGGTTCTCGCGTGCGCTGATCACCGCATGCTCCGCATCGCGCAGGGCGCGCTCTTCCAAGTCGCGGCGCTCGGCCTTTTCGGTCAGTGCCTTTTCGCGCGCCGCTTCGGCTGCCTCGGCCGACCGCTCGCGCTCCTCGGCGGAGAGCTCGGCGACCGAACGGCAGGGCGAATCGGCCAGCTGATAATCGACCTTCGCCGAGCGCAGGAAGCCGAGTACCTCGCGGTTGGAAACGGCAAAGCCATATTCGGCATCATTGCCGTCGGACAGCGAGCCGAAGCTGTTCACCCCGACGGCGCGACCGCACATGTCGACCAGCGGGCCGCCGCTATTGCCCTTGGCCAGCGCAGCGGTGTGCAGGATCGTGTCGAAATCCCGAGTGGTCCGGCCGCCAGAAACCACTCCTGGTGCCTTGACCGGGGCCATGGGGGCGATGGTTTCGCGCGCATCGAGCCCCTGCGCGCGGTCGACCGCAGCAGGGTAACCGATCGCCATTACCGAAGCGCCATCGTCGAGCGGCGTCTGCAGCAAGGCGAGGGCCGGCAGGCGACCGCGTTCCAGCTGGATCAGCGCGAGGTCGTTGCGCGGCGATAATGCCACGAGACGGCCACCATAGGTGGTGGTGCCCTCGGACGGGATGATGCCGATGCGGATGCTGGCATCCTCGCGCAGCGGGGCGACGAGATGGGCATTGGTGATGATCTTGTCCGGCGCGACGGCAAAGCCGCTACCATGGCCGACATAGAAGGTCTCGCCATCCTCTTCCGCGACCAGCACGACGCGCACGACCGAGCGGCTGGCGGCCTGGATATCGGCGGGATCGGCGGCGAGCGGTACGGCGACGAGCGCCGCACATGCGGCGATCAGCAGGGCGATAAAGCGCATCGGGTTCATGAGGAGAAGCTCATAGCGCTGCCGTCAGACAAAGCTATAGGGATCGACATCGACCGCCACCCGCACCCCCGGAGCCCAGCGCATCGGCTGCAGCCATTCGCGGATGATCCGCTGCATCTCGACATTGCGCCGGGCATGGACGAGCAGCCGGAAACGATGCCGTCCGCGCAGCAGCGATAGCGGGGCAGGGGCGGGGCCATAGACGGCAAAGCCATCGTGCTCGGGCGCAACGGCCCCCGCCTGGCGCGCCGCCTCGTGCGCCTCGGCATGATCCTCGGACGAGATGATGATGGCTGCGAGCCTGCCGAAGGGCGGCACGTTCGCCTCGCGCCGTGCCTGGGTTTCGGCGGCATAAAAGGCCTCGCGATCGCCCTGGACCAGCGCATCGATCACCGGCGCCTCGGGGTGGCGCGTCTGAATGAACACCTCGCCCGGCTTGGCGGCTCGGCCCGCGCGGCCGGCCACCTGCGCGATCTGCTGGAAGGTCCGCTCGCCCGCGCGCAGATCACCGCCCTCCAGGCCGATGTCCGCGTCGATGACTCCGACCAATGTCAGGTCGGGGAAGTGATAGCCCTTGGTGACCAGCTGGGTGCCGATGATGACGTCGATCGCTCTTGCCTCCACCTGTGCGACGAACTCGGCCGCTTTTTCGGGCGACCAGATGGTGTCCGAGGTGACGATCGCGCGGCGCGCCTCGGGCATCAGCGCGGCGACCTCGTCGGCGATCCGCTCGACGCCGGGGCCGCAGGCGACCAGGCAATCGGTCTCGCCGCATTCGGGACAGGCGCTGGGCGAAGGCTCGGCATGGCCGCAATGATGGCAGGCCAGCCTTCCGGACAGCCGGTGGTCGACCATCCAGGCGCTGCAATTGGGGCATTTGAACCGGTGGCCGCAATGACGGCACAGCGTCAGCGGGGCATAGCCGCGCCGGTTGAGGAACAGCAGCGACTGTTCGCCACGCGCCAGCCGTTCCTGCATCGCTTCCAGCAGCGGCGGCGCGATCCACTGGTTGCGGGGCGGCGGGTTCTGCGTCAGGTCGATCAGGCCGATGCGCGGCAGCTGCGCGCCGCCATAGCGGTGCGTGAGCGTGAGCGGCTCATAGCGTCCCGTCTCGGCCATGACCCGGCTTTCGAGCGCGGGTGTCGCGCTCGATAGCACCACGGGGCAGCCCTCGAACCGCCCGCGCATCACCGCGACATCGCGCGCATTGTAGCGTACGCCATCCTCCTGCTTGAAGCTCGTCTCGTGCGCCTCGTCGACGATGATGACGCCAAGATTCGCATAGGGCAGGAACAGCGCGGAACGTGCGCCGACGACGATCTTCGCCTCGCCCGAGATGATCGCATTCCACGCGCGCCGCCGCTCGGTCTGCTTGAGGCCAGAATGCCAGGGCACCGGTGCTGCGCCGAAGCGCGCCTCGATGCGGGTGAGGAAGGGCTGGGTCAGCGCGATCTCGGGCAGCAGCAGCAGCGTCTGCCTGCCCTTGCGCAGCGCCTCGGCCACCGCTTCGAAATAGACCTCGGTCTTGCCCGATCCGGTGACGCCATCGAGCAGGAACGGCATGGGTTCGGCAGCACGGACCGCCTCAGCCAGCCGGTCGGCAGCCTCCTGCTGCTCGTCGTTGAGCGCGGGGGTGATATGGTCGGGATCGGGGCGCGGCCAGGGCCGGTCGGTCGGCACCTCCATCGCCTCGAACGCGCCCGAGGTCACCAGCGAGCGGATCACCCCTTCGGACACCTCCGCCAGCGCCGCGAGTTCGCGCACCGTCGCCTGCTCTCCGGCCAGCCTGTCATAGACCTGCTGACGCTGCGGCGTCATGCGGGCAGGGGGCTCGCCGGTCAGCCGATATTCGGTGATCGATCGCCCTGGCCCGAGCAGTGATCCGCTGGGCAGCGCCATGCGCGCGACCGCGGCGGGGCTGGCGAGGTAATAATCTGCGGTCCATTCGATCAGGCGGCGAAGAGCCTGCGACAATGGCGGCATGTCGTAACGCGCCAGCACGGGGCGCAACCGGCTTGCCTCGATCTCCTCGGCGCCGAAAGCGCCTGCATCCCAGACGATCCCGTCGATCCGGCGCGGCCCCAGCGGCACCTGCACCACGCTGCCGACGGGCAGGTCCATGCCTTGCGGCACGCTATAGTCGAACGGGCCGACCGCCGAGTTGAACAGGAGAACGCGGACGCGAGTCATGATGCCATCCCAGATAGGGATTCGGGCGGCTAACGCATAGCTTTGGTTACTTCACCCAGCCCAGGCCGATGGTCTCGTAGATCTCGCGGTCCTCGTCCCAGCCTTCCTGCACCTTGACGTGCAGGAACAGATGGACGGGAACACCGAGCACGCGCGACAGCTCGGCGCGCGCCTTCTCGCCGATTTCCTTGATCCGCGCCCCGCCCTTGCCGAGCACGATGGCCCGCTGGGTGTCGCGCGCGACGAGGATCTGCTGGTGGATCTCGATCGAGCCGTCCTTGCGGGTGATATATTTTTCGGGGACCACCGCGCTGGCATAAGGCAGCTCGGCGTGGAGCTGGTTGAACAGCTGCTCGCGCGTAATCTCGGTGGCGAGCAGGCGCTCGCTCGCGTCGGAAACCTGGTCTTCGGGGAAATGCCACTGGCCTTCGGGCATCGCGGCGGCGAGCCAGGCCTTGAGTTCCTCGACGCCGTCGCCGGTCAGCGCGCTGATGAAGAACACCTCGTCAAACCCGCCCGCCGCGTGCAGATGCTGCGCCTGGACGAGAAGCTTGTCCTTGGCGGCGATATCGACCTTGTTGAGCACAAGGATCTTGCGTTCGGGCCGCATCGCGACCTGTTCGACCAGCCGTTCGAGCCGGTCGGATCGCTTGGCCTTGGCATCGACGACCAGCGCAATGACATCCGCGCCGTCCGATCCCTCCCAGGCTGCATTGACCATCGCGCGATCGAAGCGGCGATCGGGATCGAAAATTCCGGGCGTATCGACCAGCATGATCTGCGCCGGGCCTGCCAGCGCGATGCCGAGCAGCCGGGTCCGCGTGGTCTGCGCCTTGGGGCTGGTGATCGCGACCTTCTGCCCGACCAGCTGGTTGACCAGGGTGGACTTGCCGGCATTGGGTGCGCCGAGCACGGCGACCAGGCCGCAGCGGGTGGGGTTTGTGTCTTCGTTCATCGTCCATGCTCCGCGAGAAACTGTTTTGCGGCCAGCGTCTCGGCCTCCTGCTTGCTGGTACCGGTTGCCTCAGCGATGCCCAGACCCTTGATCTCGACCTGCACGGTGAAGCGCAGATCATGGTCAGGCCCCGACTTGCGCAACAGCGTATAGACCGGGGTCTTGCGGTTGCGCGCGGCGGCCCATTCCTGGAGCTCCGACTTGGGGTGGCGGGGGGCTTCGCTGATCGCGCTCAGTCGGTCGGCCCAGTGTCGTTCGACAAAGCGGCGCGCCGTCTCCAGCCCCCCGTCGATATAGAGCGCGCCGATCAGCGCCTCGACCACATCGCCCAGGATGTTGGTGCTGCCAGCGCCGCCATCGTCGCGCGCCTGCTTGCCCAGCCGGATCAGCGGGCCGAGGTTGCACGCGCGGGCAATCTGCGCGCAGCTCTCGCGCGAGACCAGCCGGTTGAGAAAGGCCGACATCTGCCCCTCCGCCGCCTTGGGGAAGCGCGTGTAGAGCAGTTCTGCGATCACCATTCCCAGGACACGATCGCCCAGAAACTCGAGCCGCTGATAATCGGGCGTTATCCCGGTACTGCCATGGGTCAGCGCCTGGACGAACAGGGCAGGCTGGCGCGGCTTGTAATCGAGGATGGGCAGCAGTGCCGCAAGGTCGGGCTCAGCGCTCAAAAGCCTTCCCCGATGCGGTCCCAGCGCGCGGCAGAGAACCAGGTCCAGGGCAGGAACCAGCTGGCCGAACCGTCGGTCGAGAACACCGTGACCAGTGCGCGGCCGACGAGATATTTCTGCGGCACGATGCCGATGCCCTGGCCTTCGACGGCGGGAAAACGGCTGTCGAGGCTGTTGTCGCGATTGTCGCCCATCAGGAACATGTGCCCCTCGGGCACGATGATCGCCTCGGTGGTGTCGCGCGGCGCGTCGATCAGGTCGAGCACGTTGTAGCTCTTGCCGTTGGGAAGCGTTTCCTGGAAGCGCGGATAGCTGCACACCGCGCTGCCATCGGGCCGGGGCAGCTCGAAGCTGCGGTCATAGCAGCGTGTGTTGGGCGAGACGGGGATAACGAAATCGGAAATGCGCTTCTTCGGAATCGGCTTGCCATTGAGCCACACCACACCATCGCGCATTTGGATGGTATCGCCGGGCAAGCCGATCACGCGCTTGATATAGTCCGCGCTGGCGCCCGGTGGGGCCTTGAAGACCACCACGTCGCCGCGCTCGGGCTGGCTGGCGAAGATGCGACCAGGGATCAAGGGCAGGTTGAACGGCAGGCTGTAGCGCGAATAGCCATAGGACCATTTCGAGACGAGCAGATAGTCGCCGACCACCAGCCGCGGCTGCATCGATTCCGACGGAATATTGAACGGCGAGACGATGAAGCTGCGCAGAATGAAGAAGAAGATCGCGAGCTTGACCAGAAATTGCAGAAAGTCCGCCGTTTCCGACTTGGGCTTGGGCGATGTGGCGGCGGTTTCGGTCATTTTTCCCCTTTGATGACCGCGCAATGCGGCGTCAAGTCCCATCGCGAGCGGGCAAAGCCTCTCGCCAAGCCGGGATCGGCCCGCTAAACCCCGCCCCAGCGCCCCCAGCCTGAAAGGTACATGATGTCCGTCCAAGCCGATGCCATTTGGCAATCGATTGCAGAAATGCCGCGCCCGACCCTGGCCACGCTGTTTGCCGATGATGCTGCGCGGGTCTCAAGCCTGTCGCACCGCATTCCGCTCGCGGGTACCGACATCCTGTTCGATTTTTCCAAGACGCATCTCGATGCCGCGCTGATCAAGAAGTTCGAGGAACTGTCCGCAGCGATGCATCTGGCCGGCATGCGCGACCAGCTGCTCGCCGGCGCCAAGATCAACACCAGCGAGGATCGCGCCGCCGAACATCCGGCCGAGCGGGGCATGGGTGCCGAGGATTCGGTCGAGAACGCCCAGCGGCTGCACGAGCGCATGGCCGCTCTGGTCGATGCGATCGACCAGGGCGTGTTCGGCGAGATCAAGCATGTGCTGCATATCGGTATCGGCGGTTCGGCCCTGGGGCCCAAGCTGATCATCGACGCGCTGTGCCGCGACAGCGACCGCTATGATGTCGCCGTCGTCGCCAATGTCGACGGCGAGGCGCTGTCCGAAGCGGTGGACAAGTTCGACCCCGCAAAGACGCTGGTCGCGATCGCGTCCAAGACCTTCACCACCACCGAGACGCTGATGAATGCGGAAAGCGCGATCGACTGGTTGCGCGGCGGCGGGGTGGAAGACCCCTATGGCCAGCTCGTCGCGCTGACCGCCGCGCCCGAAAAGGCGATGGAGTTCGGCATCGACGAGACGCGCATCCTGCCCTTTTCCGAGACGGTGGGCGGGCGCTATTCGGTCTGGTCGAGCATCGGCTTTCCCGTCGCGATGGCGCTGGGCAATCACGGCTTTGCCGAGTTCCGCGCCGGGGCGCTGGCGATGGACCGGCATTTCGCGACCGCGCCGCTCGCCGCCAACATGCCCGTGCTCGCCGCCTTCGCGGACCTCTATTACGCGCAGGTTCGCGCCTGCCAGACCCGCGCGGTCTTCGCCTATGACGAACGGTTGCGGTTGCTGCCCGATTATCTGCAGCAGCTCGAAATGGAGAGCAACGGCAAGGGCGTGCGCCGCGATGGCTCCCCGCTGGGCAGGGCGAGTGCGCCGATCACCTGGGGCGGGGTGGGCACTGACGCCCAGCACGCGGTGTTCCAGCTGCTGCACCAGGGCACGCATCTGGTGCCGGTGGAGTTCATCGCCTCGCGCCTCAGCGCGCACGAGTTCGACGAGGCGCATCACCGCGCACTGCTGACCAACTGTTTCGCGCAGGGCGCCGCTCTGATGCAGGGCAAGGCGAGCGACGACCCGCAGCGCAGCTATCCCGGCGACCGCCCGTCGATGACCATCCTGCTCGACAATGTCGATCCGCAGAGCCTGGGCGCGCTGATCGCCTTTTACGAGCACCGCACCTTTGCCAATGCGATGCTGCTAGGGATCAATCCTTTTGACCAGTTCGGTGTTGAACTGGGCAAGGAAATCGCCAAATCCATGGGCAACCGCCAGTCCGGCGATTTCGATCCTTCCACCGCTGCGCTGATCGAGGCAGCGGGGCTGTAAGGGACCGATTGACCGATTTCCCAGGAGTTTTTCGATGAGTGATTATGATTACGACCTGTTCGTCATCGGAGCAGGATCGGGAGGGGTGCGTGCCTCGCGCATCGCCTCGTCCTATGGCGCCAAGGTCGCGGTGGCCGAGGAATATCGCGTCGGCGGCACCTGCGTCATCCGCGGCTGCGTGCCCAAGAAGCTGCTCGTCTTCGGATCGCATTTCGCCGAGGATCTGGAAGACGCGCAGAATTACGGCTGGGAGATCGAGGGCACGAAGTTCAGCTGGCAGGTGCTGCGCGACCGCGTGCTGGGCGATGTCGACCGGCTGAACGCCGCGTACAAGTCGACGCTGAGCAACCACAATGTCACGATCATCGAGGAACGCGCGACGATCATCGCGCCGCACCGGGTGAAGCTCGCTAGCGGGCAGGAGATCAGCGCGAAATACATCCTGATCGCGGTCGGCGCGCGGCCCTATGTGCCCGAGTTTCCCGGCTCCGAACATTGCCTGACCTCGAACGAGATGTTTCATCTGGAAGAACTCCCGCGCCGCGCAGTGATCGCGGGCGGTGGCTATATCGCCAACGAGTTTGCCGGCATTCTCAACGGCCTCGGCACGCGCGTGACCGTGGTCAACCGCGGCGACACGATCCTGCGTGGCTATGATGAATCGTTGCGCGACCGGCTGCTGCAGATCTCGATGACCAAGGGCATCGAGTTCAAGTTCAAGGCCCCGTTCGAGAAGATCGAGAAGCGCGAGGATGGCACGCTCGACGTGTTCCTCAAGGGGCATGATCCGATCAACACCGATATCGTGATGATGGCGACGGGCCGGGTGCCCAATGTCGAGGGGCTGGGGCTCGAGCATGTCGGCATCACCACCGACGATCAGGGCGCGATCCCGGTCGATGAATACAGCAAGACCGCGTGCGACAGCATCTATGCGGTGGGCGATGTCACCAACCGGGTGCAGCTCACCCCGGTGGCGATCCGCGAGGGCCAGGCGTTCGCCGACACCGTGTTCGGCGGTACGCCCAAGACGGTGGACTATAACTGCATCCCCACCGCCGTGTTCTCGCAGCCGCCGATCGCCTCGGTCGGGCTGACCGAAGGCGAGGCGCGCAACCGCTATGGCAATATCCGCGTCTATTCGGCCGATTTCCGCCCGATGCGCAATGTCTTCGCGCATCGTGCCGAGCGTGGGCTGTACAAGATGATTACCGAAGAACCTTCGGGCAAGATCCTGGGCCTGCACATGATCGGCCCGGATTCGCCCGAGATCCTTCAGGCTGCCGCGATAGCGGTCAAGGCAGGGCTGACCAAGCAGGCGTTCGACGATACCGTCGCGCTGCACCCCAGCATGGCAGAAGAGCTGGTGCTGATGAAGTAGGCGCGCCGGCGCTGATCGTTACCCGATCCGGTACGGCACCATGCCGCGCCGGTCGGGATCGATCACCAGCGGGCGATCGGTGGGCGGAAAGGCGCGCTGGTCGCAATTGTCGCGCGGGCAGGTGCGGCAGCTGATGCCGATCGGGGTCACGGCCCCGGCAGCAGCCGTATCGAGCCCGTCGGCATAGATGAAATGCCGCGCATGTTCGACCTCGCACCCCAGCGCCACGGCATAGCGGCGCGGCTTGCGGCCATAGCTGCCCGAAGGCTTCACCAGACCCTTGGCCATCGAGACATAGCGTAGCCCATCGGGCGTCTCGGCCATCTGCACCAGGATGCGGTCCGGGATGGCTGCGGCCTCGTGCACCACCCAGAGCGGACACGCGCCACCGAAGCGTGCGAATTGCAGCCGGGTCGCGCTGTGCCGCTTGGTGATATTGCCCGCCATGTCGACACGGCAGAAGAAAACCGGCAGCCCGCGCGCGCCGGGGCGCTGGAGCGTCGAGAGCCGATGGCAGGCCTGTTCGAAGCTCACCCCGAAGCGGTGGGTGAGCTGGTCGATATCGTGCCGGCACGCCATCGCCGCCTCGCGAAAGCGCGCATAGGGCATGACGAGGGCGCCGGCGGCATAATTGGCCAGTCCCACCGAGACCAGCTTCTGCGCCTGCTCGCTTTTCAGCTTGGCATTGGCGGCCAGGATGGCGATGGCAAAGCGCATCTCGTGCGCCATCAGCCGGTGCGCGAGCATGAAATAGCGCGATTCCGGCGCGATGCCTTCGGCCAGAAAGAGCGTCCGGCTGGCGGCATCATATTGGCTGAGCGGCGCATTGGGATCGGCGGCGCGCAGCGGCTTGACCGTGATACCATGGTCGCGGTGCAGCCGCGCGATCAGGCCGTCGGGGTTCAGGTCCTCGCCCAGCTCCTCGGCGATCTGTTCGGCATTGCGGTCGAGCTGATCGATATAATTGCCCGATTCATGAAACCAGTCGCGCACCTCTTCCCAGGGCAGGCGGGCGTTATGCTGCCCCGTCGCCGCGAGGCTGTCGTCGAGCATCGCCGAACGCTCTGCCGCCTGGCGATAGCCCTGATAGAGATTGGTGATGATATGCGCGATTTCCGGATGGCTGTCGCGCAGCCGCGCAAACCGCACCGGATCGACTTCGACCCCGGCGAGCACCGGATCGTCGAGCAGGCTCTGCCAGTTGAGCGAAGGCGCGCCTTCGGGCGCGTCCTCAAGCTCGAAGGCGAAATGGCGCGACAATGCGGTGAGCACCTGCGGCGTGATCGGCCGCTCGTCATTCTCGATCTGGCTGAGATAGCTGGTCGAGATACCCAGCGCCTCGGCCATCGCGGCCTGGTTGAGACCAGAGTGGCGGCGGACGGCGCGGACGCGCTGGCCCGCATAAAGGCGTTTGCGGCGTGACATTGTCCTTGCGGACTAGTTTGCAAACTGGCGGTTTGCAAGTTCGCTATTTAACATTTGCTTGTGGGGGCAAAGGCTGGAAAACAGGCCTCCCGATTTCAGCACAAGAGGATGCGATGCAGGCCATATTGGAAGAACTGGCAGCCCGGCGCGAGAAGGCGCATCTGGGCGGCGGCACCAAGCGGATCGAGGCACAGCATGCCAAGGGCAAGCTGACCGCGCGCGAGCGCATTGACGTGCTGCTCGATCCGGGCAGCTTCGAAGAATATGACATGTATGTCGAGCATAACTGTGTCGATTTCGGCATGCAGGACACGGTGATCCCCGGCGACGGCGTGGTCACCGGATCGGGCACGGTCAACGGGCGCCTCGTCTTCGTGTTCAGCCAGGATTTCACCGTGTTCGGCGGCTCATTGTCCGAACGGCATGCGCAGAAAATCTGCAAGATCATGGACATGGCGATGAAGGTCGGCGCGCCGGTGATCGGCCTCAACGATTCCGGCGGCGCGCGCATCCAGGAAGGCGTGGCGTCGCTGGGCGGCTATGCCGAGGTGTTCCAGCGCAATGTGCTGGCATCGGGCGTGGTGCCGCAGCTTTCCGTCATCATGGGCCCGTGCGCGGGCGGCGCGGTCTATTCGCCTGCGATGACCGACTTCATCTTCATGGTGAAGGATTCGAGCTACATGTTCGTCACCGGCCCCGATGTGGTGAAGACGGTGACCAACGAGGTCGTCACGCAGGAAGAGCTGGGCGGTGCGGTGACGCATACCGCCAAGTCGGGTGTCGCCGATGTCGCTTTCGACAATGACATCGAGGCGCTGCTCGCCGCGCGCGACCTGATCGATTACCTGCCGCTGTCGAACCGCGAGGCATTGCCCGAGCGCCCGACCGCCGATCCCTGGGACCGGATCGAGAACAGCCTCGACACGCTGATCCCGGCCAATCCGAACATGCCCTATGACATGCACGAGCTGATCCGCAAGACGCTCGACGAGGGCGAGTTCTTCGAGATCCAGCCGACCCATGCGGGCAATATCATCACCGGCTTTGGCCGCATCGAGGGCCGCACCGTGGGCGTGGTCGCCAACCAGCCGATGGTGCTGGCCGGGTGCCTCGACATCAACTCGTCGAAAAAGGCCGCGCGTTTCGTGCGCTTCTGCGACTGCTTCGACATTCCGATCATCACCTTTGTCGACGTGCCCGGCTTCCTGCCCGGCGTGGCGCAGGAACACAGCGGCATCATCAAGCACGGCGCGAAGCTGCTCTTCGCCTATGCCGAGGCGACCGTGCCCAAGATCACCGTCATCACGCGCAAGGCCTATGGCGGCGCGTATGACGTGATGGCCTCAAAGCACCTGCGCGGCGACCTCAACTACGCCTGGCCCACCGCCGAAATCGCGGTGATGGGCGCCAAGGGCGCGGTCGAGATCATCTTCCGGGGCAAGACCGCAGACGAGATCGCCGAACGCACCAAGGAATATGAGGCGCGCTTCGCCAACCCGTTCGTGGCCGCATCCAAGGGCTTTATCGACGAGGTCATCATGCCGCATTCGACGCGGCGTCGGATCGCGCTGGGGCTGCGCAAACTGCGCAACAAGGCGCTGGAGAACCCCTGGAAGAAGCATGACAATATTCCGCTTTGACTAGGCTGATCAACTGAAATAGCCTCATGACATGGATACGAGCTCTCAGGCTAACTTGCCAGCGAATACCGCAATTGAAAATTCACGTCTGAAGGCGGTTTTCAATTTCTTTCAGCACATTGGTGAATCTGACACCGGCAAATTTGAGGTCGGAAAAGATTTTGCTCGGCCGTTTTCAGTAGAACGGTCAAATGTTGAAGAAATTGATCTTCATGTACGCAGGAGATTTGAAAAACATTCATTCTTAAACGTGGAGTTTACCGGAAATGTAAAGTTTGCAGATGCAAGTAATCGTAGATTTGATAACTTGGATGATTTATTGCAGGATAGCGCTAATGATAAGGCGCCTGAATATTTATCGTTGCAATGGAAGTCGTTCGGGTTGCTGGATGACGGTAAGCCCCGCCTGGCTAAGGTTTTTGTTATATTCGCTACAGAAAAGAGGAAGGAAAGCGGATCTGCGATATTCAGTAGTATTGGCGATCCAACTTTAGAATTAAGAGTTGAAGGCTCTAGTGATGTTTGGACCGCAGATACGTTTGAGGCGACCAAGCCTTTTTGCGAAAATTTGTGCTTAAAAGCTCCATTTAGTTGGTTAAGAATTTTTGGTGATAATAGTGTGATAATGATCAGTGTCTTGCTGACCTTAACATCCACCTTTGGATATGGACAAATTTGGTGGCGTCAGAGACAGTTGGCGAAAAAGGAAATTGAAATAGAAAAATTGCTGAGTCAATTTGATAATTTGCAGTCTAGCAGGCTACAAATGAGCAAATTGTACGAGGCGATACTGGATCGCCAACATTCTAGCAACATAGATTTTTCCATTGAGACATTTCCATTGTTGATTGCGTCAATGATTGGTGCTTTGTTTTTAGTGCCGCGCATTTTTTCTTATCTTTATCCAAGTTCTTACATTTTCATAGGCATTGCTGGTCGATCCAAGCAGAAATACATCAATATAATTAGATTTGTTGTTGTAAACGTACTGATACTCGGAATGCTGTTGCCGGTAATCATGAAGTATGTGTTGGAATAGATATATGAAACTAGGCCGTCTCAACCATATCGGCGTCGCCACGCCCTCGATCGCGGATGCCATCGTGTTCTACCGCGATGTCATGGGCGCGACCAAGATTCACGAGCCGTTCGACCTGCCCGAGCAGGGGGTCAAGGTATGCTTTGTCGATACGCCGGGTGCGGACGGCGCGCTAAACGGGACGCAGATCGAGCTGATCGAGCCGCTGCCGGGCAATGCCTCGATTGCGTCGTTCCTCGAGAAGAACCCGAGCGGCGGGCAGCATCATGTCTGCTATGAGGTGCCCGATATCCACGTAGCCAAGGCGGAGTTCGAAGCCCTGGGCAAGCGCGTGCTCGGCGAGCCGCGCATTGGCGCGCACGGGACGCTGATCTTCTTCGTGCACCCCAGGGACATGGGCGGGGTGCTGACCGAGATCATGGAGACGCCGAAGGGCGAGGGGCATTGATATTGCTCCTCCCCCCTTGCGGGGGAGGATAGGGGAGGTTGCCGACCCAAGTCGGCTACCGGACCTTGGAGAGGGGGGGCTCACCCTCTCCCAGCTTCGACTAGGCGCTTTCAGCGCCAAGTCTTCGCAACCCTCTCCCGTCAAGGGAGAGGGAGGAATAACAGGAGAGAGTTGCAACCATGACCTACGAAACCATAAAGCTCGAGATCGCCGAACAGATTGCCACGATCACGCTCAACGTGCCTGAGCGGCTCAATGCTTGCTCGCTGCAGATGGCGGACGATATCAACGATGCGCTCGACCGGCTGGGCGATGCGCGCGCGCTCGTGATCACCGGCAAGGGCAAGGGTTTCTGTTCGGGGGCGGATCTTTCCGGCGGGCGCGACAGCTCGATCTCGGGCGGGCAGGGCAGCTACAAGGCGCTGACCCAGCATTACAACCCGATGCTGCTCAAGCTGCACCGGCTGCACATTCCGACGATCAGCGCGGTCAACGGGCCCGCAGCCGGCGTCGGCTGCTCAATCGGCCTGGCGCCCGATTTCGTCGTGGCGAGCGAGAAGGCCTATTTCCTGCAGGCGTTCGTCAATATCGGCCTGGTGCCCGATGGCGGTGCGAGCTGGATGCTCACCCGGCTGATCGGCAAGGCGCGCGCGACCGAAATGATGATGCTGGGCGAGAAGATCCCCGCCGCCAAGGCGCATGACTGGGGCATGGTCTACAAGGTAGTCGAGCATGACAGCCTGATGGACGAGGCGATGGCACTGGCGAAGCGGCTCGCCGCGATGCCGACGGTCGCGCTCGGTATCATGCGCAAGAACCTGGTCGAGGCGCTCGAATGCGATTTCCACACCGCGCTCGCCCGCGAGGCCGAAGGTCAGCGGCTGGCGGGCGATACCAATGATGCACGCGAAGGCGCCATCGCCTTCCTGCAGAAGCGCAAGCCGAACTTCACCGGCAGCTGATCCAACACACGGGAAGCAAGAGAATGACCGATACACCCACCACCGCAGACTGGCAGGCGCTGGCCGACAAGGAGGTCAAGGGCAAGGACCTGACCTGGCATACGCCCGAGGGCATTGCCGTCAAGCCGCTCTATACGGCGGAGGACGTATCGGTCGATCCCGGCCTTCCGGGCTTTGCGCCGTTCACGCGCGGGGTGCGCGCGAGCATGTATGCGGGCCGCCCCTGGACCATCCGGCAGTATGCAGGCTTCTCCACCGCCGAGGAATCGAACGCCTTCTATCGCCGTAACCTTGCCGCCGGGCAGAAGGGGCTATCGGTCGCGTTCGACCTCGCCACCCACCGCGGCTATGACAGCGATCATCCGCGCGTCACCGGCGATGTCGGCAAGGCGGGCGTGGCTATCGACACGGTCGAGGACATGAAGATCCTGTTCGACGGCATTCCGCTCGACCAGATGTCGGTCAGCATGACCATGAACGGCGCGGTGATCCCGATCCTCGCCTTCTTCATCGTCGCGGGCGAGGAGCAGGGGGTCGAGCGCAAGCTGCTCGATGGGACCATCCAGAACGACATCCTCAAGGAGTTCATGGTCCGCAATACGTACATCTACCCACCTGAGCCCTCGATGCGGATCATCTCGGACATTTTCGGCTATACCAGCCGCGAGATGCCCAAGTTCAACAGCATCTCGATCTCCGGCTATCACATGCAGGAAGCCGGTGCGACGCAGGTGCAGGAGCTCGCCTTCACCATCGCCGACGGCATGGAATATGTGAAATACGGCGTCGCCTCGGGCCTCGACATCGACAAGTTCGCCGGGCGGCTGTCGTTCTTCTTCGCCATCGGCATGAACTTCTTCATGGAAATCGCCAAGCTGCGCGCCGCGCGCGTGCTGTGGCACCGGGTGATGACCAGGCTCGGCGCGAAGGACGAGCGCTCGAAGATGCTGCGCACCCACTGCCAGACCAGCGGCGTGTCGCTGACCGAGCAGGACCCGTATAACAACGTCATCCGCACAACCATCGAGGCGATGGCCGCGATGCTGGGTGGCACGCAATCGCTGCACACCAATGCGCTCGACGAGGCGATCGCATTGCCCACCGATTTCTCGGCGCGCATCGCCCGCAACACGCAGATCGTCATCCAGGAAGAAACCGGGATGACCAAGGTCGTCGATCCGCTGGGCGGCAGCTATTATATCGAGAGCCTGACCCAGGAACTGGTCGACAAGGCCTGGGAGATCATCGAGCGCGTCGAGAGCGAAGGCGGCATGGCCAAGGCGGTCGCGGCGGGCTGGCCCAAGGCGATGATCGAGGAGGCCGCCGCCGGTCGCCAGGCACGTGTCGACCGCGGCGATGACGTGATCGTCGGGGTGAACAAATATCGCCTCGCCAATGAAGACCTGCTCGAAACGCTCGAGGTCGACAATGCGAAGGTGCGCGAAGGCCAGATTGCGCGGATTAACGCGGTCAAGGCCGCGCGCGACGAGGCTGCGTGCCAGGCCGCGCTCGATGCCCTGCGCGAAGGCGCCAAGGGCAAGGGCAATCTGCTCGAACTCGCGGTCGAGGCTGCACGCGCCCGCGCGACCTTGGGCGAGATCAGCCAGGCGATGGAGGACGTGTTCGGCCGCTATGCAACGCGCCCGACCCCGGTCAAGGGCGTCTACGCCGCGCCCTACGAGGACGACAGCCGCTGGGCGCAGGTGGTCGATGGCGTCAAGGCGGTCGAGCGCCGTCTGGGGCGCAAACCCAAGCTGCTCGTCGCCAAGATGGGCCAGGACGGGCATGATCGCGGCGCGAACGTGATCGCCTCGGCCTTTGGCGACATGGGCTTCGATGTCGTGTCCGGCCCGCTGTTCCAGACGCCGGAAGAGACGGTGGTGCTGGCGCTCGAGACCGGCGTCGATGTCGTCGGTGCATCCTCGCTTGCCGCCGGACACAAGACGCTGATCCCCGAACTGATCCGCGGCCTCAAGGAAGCCGGCCGCAACGACATCAAGGTGATCGCGGGCGGCGTCATCCCGCCGCAGGATTACGAGTATCTGCGCGATGCCGGGGTGCAGGGCATCTATGGCCCGGGATCGAATGTGGTCGAGTGTGCCGCCGATGTACTGCGGTTGCTCGGCCACAACATGCCGCCGCTGCAGGAAGCTGCGGAATGAGCGATGATTCGCCAACGGAAGGCGTCAGGCCGAGCGAGGGGGATCCCGAGCTGCTGCTCTACGATTTCCTCAAATATCTCGCGACGCTGGCGCTGCTCATCCTCGGCGCTGTCCTGTCGCTGTCCGGTTCCGACAGTAGCTTGTCCAGGCGCAACCTTGCGATCGTGATCTTCATCGTCGCAACGGCGGCCTTGATCGCCATTGTTGCCGCCGATCGGGTTGTCGTGCTGCGGATGAAGGGCAAGCCGGTCGACCGCACGGTGAGCTGGTCGCGTGGCGCCTGCATGTGGTTACTGACGCTCGGGACGGGAGCATTCCTGTCCAATTGGGTCAATGCGTTCGAATGAAATGGAAGAATTGATGATGACAGCCCGTACCGACTGGACCCGCGAGGAAATCACCGCGCTGTTCGATCTGCCCTTCAACGATCTGATGTTCGAGGCGCAGAGCGTGCACCGCGCGAATTTCCCGCGCAACGAGGTGCAGCTCTCCACCCTCTTGTCGATCAAGACCGGCGGTTGCCCCGAGGATTGCGGCTATTGCAGCCAGTCCAAGGATGCCGATAGCGGCGTCAAGGCGACCAAGCTGATGGACGTGCAGGCGGTGCTGCAGGCAGCCGCCCAAGCCAAGGATCACGGATCGGGCCGCTTCTGCATGGGCGCCGCCTGGCGCAACCCCAAGGACAAGGACATTCCCAAGCTCGCCGCGATGATCAAGGGCGTGCGCGAGATGGGCATGGAAACCTGCATGACGCTGGGCATGCTGACCCCGTCGCAGGCACGCGCGCTCGCCGATGCGGGCCTCGATTATTACAACCACAATATCGATACCGCGCCCGAGAACTACCCCAATGTCATCACCACCCGGACCTTCGAGGACCGGATGGAGACGCTGGAAAACGTCCGCTCGGCGGGCATCAACGTGTGCTGCGGCGGCATTGTCGGCATGGGCGAGACTCGGGCGGACCGCATCGGCTTCATCCACGCGCTCGCCACCATGCCGCACCCGGAAAGCGTGCCGATCAACGCGCTGGTCCCGGTCAAGGGCACGGTACTGGGCGACATGCTCGCCGATACGCCACTCGCCAAGATCGACGAGATCGAGTTCGTCCGCACCGTCGCGGTGGCTCGCATCACCATGCCGTATTCGATGGTCCGCCTGAGCGCGGGCCGCGAGAGCATGTCGGAAAGCTGCCAGGCCCTGTGCTTCATGGCGGGGGCGAACAGCATCTTCACCGGCGACAAGCTGCTCACCGCGCCCAATGCCGGCGACGACAAGGATGCGGCGCTGCTCGGGAAGCTGGGCCTGAAGGCGATGGCCGCGCAGCCGCACGGGCATCTGGAGGCGGCGGAGTAACGGCCGCATGATCCGCCCGCTCGCCACCCTGATCGGTATCGCCCTGGCCTGCGCTGCGCCCGTCGCCGCGCAGCCGGTGCCGATCAGCATTGGCGAGACGCACACGATCGCGTCGAAGCCGCTGGGTCAGGATCGGGTGGTCAACGTCTATCTGCCAGCGGATTATGCGACATCGGGCAAGAGCTATCCGGTGCTGTATCTGATCGATGGCGGGCTGGATCAGGATTTCCTCCACGTCACCGGCACCACCGCGCTCGGCGCACTCTGGGCGCGGTCGCAGCCGGTGATCGTTATCGGCATCGCGACGCAGGACCGCCGGCGCGAGCTGACCGGGCTGACCCAGGATCCCGAACTGCTCAAGCGCTATCCCACGGCAGGCCATTCCGCCGAATTTCGCGCCTTCATCCGCGACGAGGTCATGCCAATGGTGGCATCGCGCTATCGGACCAATGGCGAGAGCGGCGTGATCGGGGAATCGCTCGCCGGGCTGTTCATCGTCGAGACCTTCCTGGCCGAGCCCGATCTGTTCGATCATTATGCGACGATCAGCCCCAGCCTGTGGTGGGACAGGGCCAGGCTCGTTCAGGCTGCGGCTGGGCTTCTCAAGACACCGATGCTCAAGCCGCATCGCCTGTATCTGACCATCGCCGACGAGGGCGGCGAGATGCAGGCAGCCACCGACAATCTGGTCAAGGCGCTGGCCGCCAACCCGCGCGAAGGCCGCACCTGGTGCTACGCACCGCACCAGCAGCTGACCCATGCCACGATCTACCACAGCGTCTCGCCCGAGGCGCTGCAGTATCTTTTCCCAACTCCGGTCGAGCAAGACCCGCAAAGTGGATTTGACATAGCATGCCAATCACCAAGATCCTGATCGCCAACCGGGGCGAGATCGCCTGCCGCGTTATCCGCACCGCCCGCAAGATGGGCATCAAGACGGTGGCCGTCTATTCGGACGCCGATGCGCGCAGCCCGCATGTCGAGATGGCGGACGAGGCCGTGCATATCGGCCCGTCGCCCGCTGCGCAGTCGTACCTGCTGGCCGACAGGATCATCGAGGCGTGCAAGGCGACCGGCGCGGATGCGGTCCATCCCGGCTATGGCTTCCTGTCCGAACGGACCAGCTTTGCCGAGGCGCTGAAGGCCGCCGGCATCACCTTTATCGGCCCGCCGCCGAACGCGATTGCAGCCATGGGCGACAAGATCGAGTCCAAGAAGCTCGCCAAGCAGGCGGGCGTGAATGTCGTCCCCGGCTTTGTCGGCGAGATCGAGGATACCGAGCACGCGGTGCGCATTGCCAGCGAGATCGGCTATCCGGTGATGATGAAGGCTTCGGCCGGCGGCGGCGGCAAGGGCATGCGCCTGGCCTATAGCGAACAGGATGTCCGCGAAGGCTTCGAGGCGACCAAGCGCGAGGGGCTGAACAGCTTCGGCGATGACCGCGTGTTCATCGAGAAGTTCATCGAACAGCCGCGCCATATCGAGATCCAGGTGCTGGGCGACCAGCACGGCAATATTGTCTATCTCGGCGAGCGCGAATGCTCGATCCAGCGTCGCCACCAGAAGGTGGTGGAAGAAGCGCCATCGCCCTTTGTCAGCCCCGAGATGCGCAAGAAGATGGGCGAGCAGGCGGTCGCGCTGGCGCGCGCGGTGGGCTATTACAGCGCGGGCACGGTCGAACTGATCGTCTCGGGCGCGGACACCACCGGCGACAGCTTCTACTTCCTCGAGATGAACACCCGGCTTCAGGTCGAGCATCCGGTCACCGAACTGGTTACGGGGGTCGATCTGGTCGAACAGATGATCCGCGTCGCCAATGGCGAGCCGCTCGCCTTCACCCAGGACGATATCAAGCTGACCGGCTGGGCGGTGGAAAACCGCGTCTATGCCGAAGATCCCTATCGCGGCTTCCTGCCGTCGATCGGCCGTCTGGTGCGCTACAACCCGCCCAAGCAGAAAAAGGGCGTGCGCGTCGACGATGGCGTGGAAGAGGGCGGCGAGGTCTCGATCCATTACGACCCGATGATCGCCAAGCTGATCACCCATGGCGAAACGCGTCTCGACGCGATCGACCGGCAGATCACCGCGATCGACCGGTTCGAGATCGAGGGACCGGGCCATAATCTCGATTTCGTCTCGGCGCTGATGCAGCACGAGCGCTTCCGTTCGGGCAATATCACTACAGGTTTCATCGCCGAAGAATATCCCGATGGATTCCACGGCGCCCCGGCCTCGCCTGAGCTGCTGCGGCGTCTGGCAGCAATGGCTGCGTTCATCGCGACCGCAGAGGCCGATCGTGCGTTGCGCGTCTCGGATCAGCTCGGCAACCGCCTGGCCCCGCCGTCGGAATGGCGCGTCCGCAAGGGCGATATTGCGATGGAGGTCTCGGTCAGTGAGGACGCGATCGTCGTCGATGGCGAGGTGGTCGATCTGTCGATGGGCTATACCCCCGGCGACCGGCTCGCGGTGGCCGATTTCGGCGACGAGGAAGAGAGCGACGAGCTGGCGGTCAAGGTGCAGCGCACCCGCACCGGCTTTGCGCTCACCGCGCGCGGTGCGACGCACAGCTTCGAGGTGCTGCCGGCGCATGTCGCCGCGCACGCCCGGCACATGATCGAGAAGGTTCCGCCCGACCTGTCGCGCTTCCTGCTCTGCCCGATGCCCGGGCTGCTGGTGAAGCTGCACGTGGCCGAAGGCGACAAGGTCCAGCCCGGCCAGCCGCTCGCGATCGTCGAGGCGATGAAGATGGAGAACATTCTTCGCGCCGAAAAGGCGGCGACCGTCAAGACGATCAGCGCGGCGGAAGGCGACAGCCTGGCGGTCGATGCGGTCATTCTGGAGCTGGAATGATGATCCTGCTGAGTGCCCTGGCCATGGCGGCGACACCGACGCAACGCATCGAGATCATGCCCGAACTGATTGCCGATCTGCCGCGCCAGCAGATCAGCATCGTGGGGCATGATGACAGCGTCCAGCGCTGCGAGGGCGTGCCGTTGACCGGCGTGCTCGCCAAGGCGGGCCTGCCGGCGGTGTCCAAGCTGCACGGCAAGGATCTGCGCAAGGTTGTCGTCGCGCATGCGCGCGATGGCTATGCGGTGGCATTCTCGCTCGGCGAGCTCGACGAAACGCTGGGCAACGCCCGGGTGGTGCTGGTCGACAAGTGCAATTACGAGCCGCTTGGTCAGGAAGACGGGCCGTTCCGCCTGGCGCTTCCGGGCGATCAGCGCGGCGCGCGCATGGTTCGCCAGTTGATTGCGCTGGAAATCCTCTCCATAGACTGACGCCCTAGGGACTGGATGGGGAGAGTGCTGGATGGCCGCAACGGCTGCAGCAGACGGGCAGGATTTTGACGCTAGCCGCGATCGGCTGGTGATTGTCGCATCCTCGCTCGGCACGGTTTTCGAATGGTATGACTTCTTCGTCTACGGGATCCTGGCGACGCTGATCGGCCAGCTGTTCTTCCCGTCGGACAATCCCACCGCCGCCACGCTCGCCTCGCTGGCGATCTTTGGCGCGGGCTTTGGTGTGCGACCGCTGGGCGCGGTGCTGTTCGGTTATCTCGGCGACAAGGTGGGGCGCAAGTACACCTTCCTTGTCACCATCTCGCTGATGGGCGGCGCGACTGCCTCAATCGGTCTGCTGCCGACCTTTGCCACCGCAGGCGTCTGGGCCGCGGCACTGCTGCTGGTGCTGCGATGCCTGCAGGGCCTGGCGCTGGGCGGCGAATATGGCGGCGCGGCGATCTATGTCGCGGAACATGCCCCGCCGGGCAAGCGCGGCCAATATACCAGCTGGATCCAGGCCTCGGTGGCGGGCGGCTTCCTGCTCGCGGTGATCTGCGTACTGGCCACGCGCAAGCTGATGACGCCCGAGGATTTCAACGCCTGGGGCTGGCGCGTGCCGTTCCTGATCTCGATCCTGCTGCTCGCGATCTCGCTCTATATCCGCATGAAGCTGTCCGAGAGCCCGGTCTTCCAGGCGATGAAGGCCGCCGGATCGACCTCCAAGAACCCGTTCATGGACAGCCTGCGCTATCCCGGCAACATCAAGCGGGTGATGGTGGCGCTGTTCGGCGTCGCCGCCGGCCTGACGGTGATCTATTACACCTCGCAGTTCGGCACGCTCTATTTCCTCACCGGCACCGCGCGCGTCGCCGAAGAGGATGCGCTGCTCTACATGGCCGCCGGCGCCACGCTGGCTGCGCCGCTCTACGTATTCTTTGGCTGGCTGTCCGACCGGGTCGGGCGCAAGCGTCTGCTGCTGATCGGCTATGGGTTGACCGTGGTGCTGCTCTTCCCGCTGTTCCACCTGATGGCGCAGGCGGCGAACCCCGCGCTCGAGCAGGCGACCAAGACCTCGCCGGTCACGCTCGCCATGCCCGAATGCGCGTTCAATGCGCTGCAGCGCACGCAGACCACCGAGTGCGGCAAGGCGCTCAATTTCCTCAGCAAGCGCGGCATCAGCTACACCAAGGTCGATGGTGATGCCGTGGCGCTGAGCGTCGGCGGCACGGTCGTGCGCGGCTATGACGAAAAGGCCTATGTCGCCGCGCTGGAAAAGGCGGGCTATCCCGACAAGTCCGATCCGGCCTCGCGCCAGCCCTTGCTGATCATCCTCTTGGTCGCGCTGATGGTGGCGCTGTCGGCGATGACCTATGGCCAGGTCGCGGCGATCATGGTCGAGCTGTTCCCCGCCAAGATCCGTTATACCTCGATGTCGATCCCCTATCATATCGGCACCGGCTATTTCGGCGGCTTCCTGCCCTATATCTCGCAATATATCGTGGCGCGCACCGGCGATGCCTATTCGGGGCTGTGGTACACGATCGCGGTCGTGGTGATGGCGTTCACCGTGTCGCTGATCTGGCTGCCGGAAACCTCGGGGCAGGACGATATTGGCTGAGGCCGCTCAACTGTCGGCGAACATGCGGCTGGTGCTCGATGGCGGGGCGCTGGTCGCCAATTGGCGCGCGCTCGACCGGCTGAGCGGCAGCGCGAGTGCGGGCGCGGCGGTCAAGGCCGATGGTTATGGCCTCGGCGCGGCCGAGGTCGTGCGGCGGCTGTCGGTGGCTGGATGTCGCGATTTCTTCGTCGCGCATTGGGGTGAGGCACAGGCATTGGCCGGAAGGGTCGATCCGGCGCGGCTCGCCGTTCTGCACGGCATCGCGCCGGGCGAGCAGGCCGCGGCGCGTGTCGGGTTTGCGGTGCCGGTGCTCAACAGCGCCGAGCAGATCGCCCGCTGGCGCGAGGCGGGCGGCGGGCGCTGCCATGTGATGATCGATACCGGCATGAGCCGTCTGGGTCTCGACTGGCGCGAGAATATCGCGGGCCTGTGTGCCGGGCTCGATGTCGATCTGTGCATGAGCCATCTTGCCTCGGCAGACGAGGACAGCGCACAGAATGCCGCGCAGCTCCAGCGCTTCGAGACGGTACGCCAGAGCGTGCAGGCCGCGCGCTACAGCTTCGCCAACAGCGCCGGAATCGCGTTGGGCAGAGACTATCATTTCGACTGCACGCGGCCAGGGCTGGCGCTCTATGGCGGCGTGCCGTGCGACGCGCTGGCCGAGCCGATCCGCCCGGTGATGCGGCTGGAGACCAGGATCCTGCAGGTGCGCAATGTCCGCGCGGGCGACAGCATCGGCTATGGCGCGACCTTTGTCGCCGAGCACGACATGCGCATCGCGACGCTGGCGCTCGGCTATGCCGATGGTTTCAAGCGGGCCTTGTCGTCGATCGGCGCGTTCCGGCACGGCGATGCACGCCTGCCGATCCTGGGCCGCGTATCGATGGACCTGACGTGTATTGATCTCGCCGCCGCGCCCAACCTCGGCGAAGGCGACTGGATCGCCGCCGATCTCGTCCTGCCCGAAGTTCAGGCGGTGACGGGCATCAGCCAGTATGAATGGCTCACCCAGATCGGCCGACGGTTCGACCGGATCTGGGTGGATTGAGCGCCTGGACCATATCGCTCGTCATTGCCGCGAACGCGGGAATCCCGCTTGCTTGCAGCGGTAATGCAAAAGCGGGACCCCCGCCTTCGCGGGGGTGACGGGCAGCTTAGCGCTCCACCGTCAGCGCGATGCCCATGCCGCCGCCAATGCACAACGTCGCCAGGCCCTTTTTCGCGTCGCGACGGCCCATCTCGTAAAGCAGCGTGGTCAGCACGCGCGCGCCGCTGGCGCCGATGGGGTGACCGATGGCGATCGCGCCGCCATTGACGTTTACCTTGTCCGGGTCCCAGCCCATTTCCTGCGTCACCGACAGCGCCTGCGCCGCGAACGCCTCGTTCGATTCGATCAGATCGAGATCCTCGACCTTCCAGCCCGCCTTGGCGAGCGCGCGGCGGCTCGCGGAAACGGGGCCGATTCCCATGATCGACGGATCGACGCCCATCGACGCCCAGCTCGCGATGCGCGCCAGCGGGGTGAGGCCGCGCTTCGCCGCGTCTTCCTCGCGCATCAGAACCAGAGCCGCCGCGCCGTCGTTGAGACCCGAGGCATTGGCTGCGGTGACGGTGCCGTCCTTCTTGAACGCGGGCTTCAGGCCAGCGACGCTGTCATAGGTCGCACCGGCGCGGATATACTCGTCCTGATCGACGATCGTATCGCCCTTGCGGCCCTTGATCGTCACCGGTGCGATCTCGTCGGCAAAGCGGCCCTCGGCACGCGCGGCTTCGGCGAGATTCTGCGAACGGACGGCAAAGCGGTCCTGCGCCTCGCGGCTGATCTGGTATTTCTCGGCCAGGTTCTCGGCGGTGATGCCCATGTGATACTGGTTGAACACGTCGGTCAGCCCGTCATAGACCATCGTGTCGACAAGCTTCATGTCGCCCATCTTCTGGCCCGAACGCAGCATCTGCGCGTGCGGCGACATCGACATGTTCTCCTGTCCGCCCGCGATCACGACATCGGCATCGCCATTGGCGATCGACTGGAAGCCGAGCGCAACGGCGCGCAGGCCCGATCCGCAGACCTGGTTGACGCCATAGGCGGGGACTTCCTTGGGCACGCCCGCGTTGAGCGAGGCCTGGCGCGCCGGGTTCTGGCCCTGGGCGGCGGTGAGCACCTGGCCCAGGATCACTTCGGACACCTCGTCAGGCGACAGGCCCGATTGCGCCAGCGCCGCCTCGATCGCTATGCGGCCGAGCTCGTGTGCAGGCGTTGCGGCATAGGCGCCGAGAAAACTGCCGACCGGCGTGCGCTTGGCGGCGGTAATGACGATGCTCGACATGATGGGCGTTCTCCAATGGCTGGGGAGGAAGGATCGTGTTCGTTATGTAGAAGCTTCGTGTGACAATATCCACCGCCTGAGCATCGGCCAGAGCGTGGTCGGCGCGCTGCCGCCGATGACCATGCCGACATGGCCCGATGCCAGCACCTCGCGGCCCGGCACGTCCGGCGAACAGGCGAGCGGCACGATGGCATCGCTGGCCGAGGCGAATTCCATGATCGGCCCGCGCACGGCATCGGGTCCGATGCGAATGCCGTCGACGATCCAATCGCCGCTGCCGCTGCGGTCGTCGCGATAGAGCTGCTCGAACAGCTGCGCGCCGAGCGCGAAGGGCAGGGGCTCGCCGCCATTGGCCCAGTCCTCCACCGCAACGAAACGCCGCGCGCTGGCGCTGTCTTCGGGCATCGCGCCGAACTTGAGATATTTCTCCATCAGCTTGGCCGGCGAGAGCGTCCAGAAGCCGTGCTGCATCACCTCCATCGGCACCAGCCCCATCGCCTCGCAGGCCGGGCCGTGATGCTGCCACATCGCGGTCAGCTCCTCGCGCCGCTTGGCCGGATAGCCGCTGAAATGCCAAGGCGTTGCGATCAGGGTCAGGCTGCGCACCGGGAAATGGCATGCCACCGCCATGGCGATCATGCCGCCGAGGCAATAGCCGACCAGATGCACCGGGCGGCCGATCGCCTGCAGCATCGGCAGCAGCAGCCGGGTGGCGAGATGATCGAGATCGTGATCGCGATGCGCGGGCGCGGTCGTGCCCCAGTCGACTAGCGCCGACGAGAGGCCCTCGCGGCCGAGCCATCCCATCAGCGAGCAATCGGCATCCATGTCGAGCACGTGCGGCGCGTTGATGGGCGAGGGTACGAACACGATCTGCGGGGATGCTGCGCTCTGTTCGAGCGTTAACCCTGCTGCACTGCGCAACATGGCCTTTCCGTGCTGCAGCATGACTGTCCCAGGCTGGCGCAGAAAGCTGCGATCTGCGCGTCCGTAAAGGTCAAGCGCCTGCAAAAGCTGGATCAGGCGCGGGGGATCATCAGCGAGCTGCTGGCGGGCCAGTGCCAGGAAAAGTGGTAAAGGGCGGGGTGCATGTTGCAGTGCACTATGCTGCGGTGCTACAGTCCCATGGGATTGAACGGGAGATGCACGCATGGCCAAGTCTGGCACCTCGGATTCGGATGATGTCATCATCATCAAAAAATACGCCAACCGTCGTCTCTACAACACCCGGTCGTCGAGCTATATCACGCTGGACTACCTTGCCAAGCTGACCCGCGAAGGCAAGGATTTCCAGGTCGTCGATGCCAAGACCGGCGACGACATCACCCATAACATCCTGACCCAGATCATCATGGAAGAGGAATCGAGCGGCCAGCAGATGCTGCCCGTCGGCTTCCTGCGCGAGCTGATCTCGATGTACGGCAATTCGATGCAGTCGATGATCCCACAATATCTCGAAGCCTCGATGGAGGCCTTTCGCAAGAACCAAGAGAAGTTCCAGAGCGCGATGGAAGGCAGCATCAAGAACAGCCCGTTCGCGCAGCTCGCGCGGCAGAATCTGGCGATGTTCGAAGCGGCATCCAGCGCCTTCACCCCGCGCAAGGACAAGCCGGCCAGCCCGGCCCAGCCAGCTGCCGCAGCCTCGTCCGATGACGAAATCGCCGCGCTCAAGGCCCAGCTTTCGGCCATGCAGCGCAAGATCGACGATCTTGTCGACAAGAAATAACCGTTAGGCCGCCTGGAACGGAAACAGGCAATTGCCTGTTGGCTCGGCAGAGCCTAGGCACGCGGGCCTATCTTGATTGCAGGACTGAAATTCACGTGAGCCAGAAGAACGCACTGCCCGTCACCCGGCAGGAAGATTTTGCCGCCTGGTATCAGGCTGTCATCCAGGAAGCCGATCTCGCCGAGGAATCGGGGGTACGCGGCTGCATGATCATGCGCCCCTGGGGCTATGGCATCTGGGAACGCATCCAAATGCTGCTCGACCGCAAAATCAAGGAATCGGGCCACGAGAACTGCTATTTCCCGCTGTTCATCCCCTTGAGCTATTTCGCCAAGGAGGCCGAGCATGTCGAAGGCTTTGCCAAGGAAATGGCGGTCGTCACCCACCATCGGCTGAAGATGGAGGACGGCGCGCTGGTCGTCGATCCCGAGGCGAAGCTGGAAGAGCCGCTGGTCGTGCGCCCCACCTCGGAAACGGTGATCGGCACCGCCTTCTCGCGCTGGCTGCAGAGCTGGCGCGACCTGCCGATCATGGTCAACCAATGGGCCAATGTCGTGCGCTGGGAAATGCGCACCCGCATGTTCCTGCGCACCTCGGAATTCCTCTGGCAGGAAGGCCATACCGCGCACGAGAACGAAACGGACGCGATGAGCGAGACGCTGACGATCCTGCAGATGTACCGCGATTTTGCACAGGGCCCGCTCGCCATGCCGGTGATCGCAGGCGAGAAGCCCGAGAATGAGCGTTTTCCCGGTGCGGTCGCGACCTACTCGATCGAGGCGATGATGCAGGACGGCAAGGCGCTGCAGGCCGGCACCTCGCACTATCTCGGCCAGAATTTCGCGCATGCGCAGAACATCCGCTTCCAGGATCGCGAGGGGCAGTTCCAGTTCGCGCACACCACCAGCTGGGGTGTATCGACGCGTCTGGTCGGCGGGGTGATCATGACGCATGGTGACGACGATGGCCTGAAGGTTCCGCCGCAGATCGCGCCGCACCAGATCGTGATCGTTCCGATGCTGCGCGAGACGCCCGAGGACGAGGCACTGCTCGCCTATTGCACCAAGATCCGCAACGCGTTGATCGATGCCTCGGCGTTCGGCGAGCCGCTGCGCGTGCTGATCGACAAGAAGCCCGGCAAGGCCGGTCCCAAGCGCTGGGGCTGGGTCAAGAAGGGCGCACCGATCATCCTCGAGATCGGTGGCCGCGATGCCGCGGGCGAACAGGTGACGATGCTGCGCCGCGACTCGCTCTATGGCGAGGACGGCAAGCTCGCCAACCAGGCGATGCACTGGGAATCGTTCGTCGGCCAGGCCCCGGCGCTGCTCGACCAGATCCAGACGCTGATGTTCTGCTCGGCCAAGGCGCGGCTCGATGCCGAAATCCGCGAGGACGTGACCGATCTCGAAGGCCTGAAGGCGCATTTCGAGGGCAGCAAGCACCCCGGCTGGGTCGCGGTGGACTGGTGCCGCCCGACCGGCGAGGCGCTGGACAAGGTGGTCGAGCAGCTGAAGGCGCTGAAGCTCACCATCCGCAACACGCCCGAGGGTTCGTCGCCAAAGGGTGCGACCTGCTTCTTCACCGGCGGTGCCGCGGTCGAGCGCGTTCTGCTCGCCCGGGCCTATTGAGCCCGGAGTGGCGGGCGCTCGCTCAGGCAAGGGAAAGCCGGATCGCGCCGCGGCGGGCATGCCCAGTCGTGACGAGATCCTGAAATTCCTCGGCGAGAGCCAGGACGCGGCGGGCAAGCGCGAGATCGCCAAGCATTTCCGGCTCAAGGGCGCGGAGAAGATCGCGCTCAAGGCGCTGCTCAAGGACATGGCCGATGAAGGCCTGATCGACAGCGACAAGGGCAGGGCCTTCCACAAGATGGGCGGCCTGCCCAAGGTCACCGTGCTCAAGGTGATCGAGGCCGACGGACGAGATCTGATCGCGATACCGGACAATTGGCAGGCCGAAGGCGTGCCGATGCCGCGCGTGCGCCTGTCCGAACGCGGGCGCTCTGCGCTCGCTGTCGGCGACCGGGTGCTCGCGCGCACTGAAGAGGCGGGCAGCGGCTATCGCGCCTTCGTGATGAAGAAGCTTCAGCGCGCGAGCGAGCAGCTGCTCGGCGTGGTCGAGAAGGGTGAGGGGCGCAAGCTGTGGCTCAAGCCCGTCGACAAGCGCATCCGCCGCATGGTGCCGATCTCCGATCCGTGCAACGCCGAGCCGGGCCAGCTGGTGCTCGCAGAGCAGCACGGCCAGCGCGACCGGATCAGCGCGAAGGTCACCGAGGTCTTGGGCGAACCCTTCGCGCCGCGCTCGTTCAGCCTGATCGCGATCCATAAATACGGCATTCCGCACGACTTTCCGTCCGATGCCATCGACGAGGCCGAGCGAGCGGCGAAGCTGCCGCTGTCCGCCGACCACCGCGAGGACCTGCGCCATATCCCGATCGTCGCGATCGATCCGGTCGACGCGCGCGATCATGACGATGCGATCTGGGCGACCCCCGACGACGACCCGGCTAATGCGGGCGGCTATCGCGCGATCGTCGCGATTGCCGATGTCAGCTATTATGTCCGCCCCGGCGGCGCGATCGACCGCGCGGCGCGCAAGCGCGGCAACAGCGTCTATTTCCCCGACCGCGTCGTGCCGATGCTGCCCGAGATACTGTCGGCGGACATGTGTTCGCTGAAAGCCGGGCAGGACCGCGCCGCGATGGTGTGCCACCTCGTCATCGACGCATCGGGGAAGCTCAGGAACTGGCGCTTCACCCGCGCGCTGGTGCGGCTGGCGGCCAATATCGCCTATGAGGACGCGCAGGCGGCGATCGATGGGGCGAAGCCGCACGATCTGCAGGACACCGTTCTCAAGCCGCTCTGGGCGTGCTGGAAGCTGCTGTTCATGGCGCGCGAGGCGCGCGAGCCGCTCGATCTCGACCTGCCCGAACGGCGGATCGTGCTCGACGAGGCCGGGCGCATCGTCAGCGTTGCCGTCCGCGAACGCCTCGATGCGCACCGGCTGGTCGAGGATTTCATGATCGCCGCCAATGTCGCGGCAGCCAAGGCGCTCGAGGCGAAAAAGGCGCCGGTGGTCTACCGCGTCCACGAACCGCCTTCGCGCGAAAAGCTGGTCGCGCTCAAGGACTATCTCGCGACGTTCGATATCAGCTTCGCGCTGGGCCAGGTCGTGCGACCCGCCACCTTCAACGGCATCCTGGCCAGGGTCACCGACGATACGGTCAAGCCTCTGGTGATGGAACAGGTGCTGCGCAGCCAGACCCAGGCCTATTACGGCCCGCGCAACATGGGCCATTTCGGGCTGTCGCTCGCCTCCTACGGCCATTTCACCAGCCCGATCCGTCGCTATGCCGATCTGCTGCTGCACCGCGCGCTGGTCGACGCGCACGGTCTCGAGCAGCCGCCCGCGCCGAAGCTCGATCTGCCGCCGACCACCGGCCTGGCCGAGCACGATGCCGCCTCGCTCGACCGGATCTGCGAGCTGATCAGCGGGTTCGAGCGCCGCGCGATGGAGGCCGAGCGCGAGACGGTGGACCGGTATGTCGCCGCGTTTCTCGCCACCAAGGTTGGCGAGATTCACAAGGTCCGCATCACCGGCGTGCAGAGCTTCGGCTTTTTCGCGACGATCGAGGAATTCGGCGGCGACGGGCTGGTGCCCGTGTCGACCCTGGGCGCGGAGCGCTTCTGGTATGACGAGGCGTCGCAGACATTGACCGGCGAAAGCAGCGGCGAGCGCTATGCGGTGGGGCAGCGGCTCGAACTGCGTCTGGCCGAGGCTGATCCGGTGACCGGGGCGATCAAGTTCGAACTGCCCGAGGGCGGCAATTACATGCCCGGCCCGCCGCCACGCAGCAAGGGCCCCGGCAACCGCCCTGGCGGTCGCCCGCCGATCAAGCGGCGCGGCCGTCCCGCCAATATTCGTCATCAGAGCCGCTGAGGCGGATCAGGACATCCGGTCGATTTCCTCGTCGGAAAGTCCGCCAGGCACGATGGTGACGGGGCAGGGAAGGGCACCGGCATCGGCTCCGGCGAAATGGGTGATCAAGGGCCCCGGCGCGCCGGTGGCGGCAGCGCCCAGCACCAGCATGGCAAGGTCCGGGCAACTGGCCATGTAATTGCGGATTTCCTTGGTGGCATCGCCCATCCGCACAGTGATCATCGGGCGCTGTCCCATGTCTTCGAACAGGGTGCCGGCGGCATCGGTGACCAGGGCCTCGGCGCGGCTGCGCGCCTCGTCCTCGATGGTCGCCTGCACGCCGCCCCAGGCAACGAAATCCTGCTTGGGCACGAGCGCCAGGATATGCACCTGACCGCCGGTATGCTGTGCGCGGCGGGAGGCAAAGCGTAGCGCCGTCAGCGCCTCGCTCGTCTCATCCATGATGACCAGATATACCCGCATTTTTTGCTGCCCCGTTTGCTGCGCGGCAGACTGCGCCAAAATGATAGGTGTGGCAAGGGTCTGCCCCCTTGACCCTACGGCTTGAAGCGTCGAGAACGGCGCCGGTCACTGAATCGGGGGAAAGACACCCAATGCCTATCAATCTGAAAATGCCCGCCCTCTCGCCGACGATGGAGGAAGGCACCCTCGCCAAATGGCTGGTCAAGGAAGGCGACACCGTTGCTTCCGGCGACCTGCTGGCCGAGATCGAGACCGACAAGGCAACCATGGAATTCGAAGCGGTGGACGAAGGCGTGGTCGCCAAGATCCTGATCCCCGCCGGAACTGACAATGTGAAGGTGGGCGAGGTGATCGCGATCATCGCTGCCGAGGGCGAGGATGTGGGCGATGCGCCCGCTGCCGCTGCTCCGGCGCCGGCGGCGGCACCCGAACCGGCTCCGGCTGCCGAGGCCAAGGCCGCTCCGGCACCTGCGCCCGCTCCTGCCCCCGCTGCAGCATCGTCGAGCGACGACCGCATCAAGGCGAGCCCGCTTGCCAAGCGCATCGCCGCCGCCAAGGGCCTCGATCTTGCGACGATCAAGGGCACCGGCCCCGGCGGCCGTATCGTCAAGGCCGATGTCGAGGACGCCAAGCCCGGCCAGGCGAGCGCCGCAGCACCCCAGGCTGCGGCTGCGCCCGCTGCTGCCCCAACGCCAGCCCCCGCGGCAGCGGCTGCGCCGTTCACCACCGACATTCCGCACGAGGCGAGCAAGCTCTCGAACATGCGCAAGACGATTGCGCGCCGCCTGACCGAAGCGAAGCAGACGATCCCGCACATCTATCTCACCGTCGATGTGCAGCTCGACAAGCTGCTCAAGCTTCGCGCCGAGCTCAACAAGGCGCTCGAGGCGCAGGGCGTGAAGCTCTCGGTCAACGACCTGCTGATCAAGGCGCTCGCCAAGAGCCTGATCCAGGTGCCCAAGTGCAACGTCACCTTCGCGGGCGACCAGCTGATCAGCTACCAGCGCGCCGACATTTCGGTGGCGGTCAGCACGCCAGCGGGCCTGATCACCCCGATCATCGTCGGGGCCGAAACCAAGGCGGCGGGCGCGATCTCGACCGAGATGAAGGAACTGGCGAACCGCGCCAAGGACGGCAAGCTGCAGCCGCACGAATATCAGGGCGGTACCGCCAGCCTGTCGAACATGGGCATGTTCGGCATCAAGCATTTCGAGGCAGTCATCAACCCGCCCCAGGGCATGATCATGGCGATCGGCGCGGGTGAAAAGCGTCCGTATATCGTCGATGACGCGCTCGGCATCGCCACGGTGATGAGCGCCACCGGCAGCTTCGACCACCGCGCCATCGACGGCGCCGACGGCGCGCAGCTGATGGCGGCGTTCAAGGACCTGTGCGAGAACCCCCTGGGGATGCTGGCTTGAGTTGAGCCGGGCCAGGGGCTGACCTTATAGCCCCTCTCCCATTACGGGAGAGGGGCATTGATGCGGGTGCTGCGATTCTATGACCATCCTCACCTTCCTCTTCCGCCGCTTGCTGCTGCCCACCTGCATCGCCACGCTGGCGAGCCGGTTCGTGTTCACGCTGTTCCAGGAGGGATCGGCGGACCTTAGCGATATGTTCGTCGGCACCGAGGACGCCTATTACACCTTCATCATGGTATTCGCCGTGCTGCTGTGCATGACCGGTGTCGCCTATGCGCTTGATCGCAGCCGCGCGCCGACCTGGCTGCGCCTGCCGCTGCTCATCGGCGTTGCTGCGGAGAGCGGGTTTCTGCTCGTGCTGTTCTTGACCGAGGTGGTCGCCTATGCCGAACTGGCTTACGCGCCGGCCGTCGCGGCGGGCATCGTCTGGATGCTGTGCAATCTCGACCTGATGAAGCGCAGCGCCAAATTGTCTTCCTCCCCCTCCGATGGCCCGCCTGCGGGCGTATCGACCCATTAAGACCGGAAAGAAAGAGACCGCTCATGGCTGAAAGTTTCGACCTCATCGTGCTGGGCTCGGGCCCTGGCGGATATGTTTCCGCGATCCGCGCGGCGCAGCTGGGTCTCAAGACCGCGATCGTCGAGCGCGAGCGGCTGGGCGGCATCTGCCTCAACTGGGGCTGCATTCCGACCAAGGCGCTGCTGCGCACCTCGGAAATCTTCCATTACATGAGCCATGCCGGCAATTACGGGCTGACCGCCGAAAAGGTCGGCTTCGAGCTCGAGAAGATCGTCGCGCGCAGCCGCGCGGTCTCGGGACAGCTCAATGCGGGCGTCAAAGGCCTGATGAAGAAGAACAAGATCACCGTGGTCGAAGGCACCGGCAAGCTGACCGGTAAGGGCAAGATGACCGTGACCCAGGGCGACCAGGTGCGCGAGCTGGAGGCCAAGGAGATCATTGTCGCCACCGGCGCGCGCGCGCGCGACCTTCCGTTCGCCAAGGCGGATGGCAAGAAGATCTGGACCTATCGTCACGCGATGACCCCGACCGAAATGCCGAGCAAGTTGCTGGTGATCGGATCGGGCGCGATCGGCGTCGAGTTTGCCAGCTTCTACAGCGACATGGGCGCGGAAGTGACCATCGTCGAAATGCTCGACCGCATCCTGCCGGTCGAGGATGCCGATGTCAGCGCGTTCATGGAAAAGGCGCTCAAGAAGCAGGGCATGACCATCTTGACCGGCGCGGGCGTCGAGGCGCTGACCAGCGACGGAAAGGGCGTGAAGGCGAAGATCAAGACCAAGGACGGTAAGAGCGAGGAGCACAGCTTCAGCCACGCCATCGTCGCGATCGGCATCGTGCCCAATACCGAGGATATCGGCCTTGAAGCGCTGGGCGTGAAGACCGAACGCGGCCATATCGTCGTCGATGGCTTCGGCCAGACCAACGTTCCGGGCATCCGCGCGATCGGCGATGTCACCGGCCCGCCCTGGCTGGCGCATAAGGCGAGCCATGAGGGCATCATCGCGGTCGAGCATATCGCGGGCAAGAACCCCCATCCGTTCGAGACCTGGAACATTCCGGGCTGCACCTATTCGCGCCCGCAGGTGGCCAGTGTCGGCCTCACCGAAGCCAAGGCCAAGGAGGCCGGGCACGAGGTCAAGGTCGGCAACTTCCCGTTCATCGGCAACGGCAAGGCGATCGCGCTGGGCGAAGCCGAGGGCTTCATCAAGACCGTGTTCGACGCCAAGACCGGCGAGCTGCTCGGCGCGCACATGATCGGCGCGGAAGTCACCGAGCTGATCCAGGGCTATGTGATCGCGCGCCAGCTCGAGACGACCGAGGAAGACCTGATCCACACCGTCTTCGCGCACCCGACGCTGAGCGAGATGATGCACGAAGGCGTGCTGAGCGCCTATGGTCGGGCGCTGCATTTCTGATCGGGGACGGGGCGGCGCGAACCGCCCCGTTTCGCATCAGGCGGCGATTTCCTCGTACAATGCCGCTTCCTTGCCGATCAGGATGTCGGCGAGGAACCAATAGGCCTCGCCCCAGGCTGCCAGCACCTCGTCGGTCGCGCCTTCACCGATGACGTCGCGGATGGCGGGCAACAGCGCTTCGGCGACATAGGGGTAATGCTCGGCTTTCACGCCGCACTCGACATGCCGCGCGACCATGCGCTGGACGACGGGGGTGAGGTTCTGCAACTTGTCGACATTCTCGGCATAGCCGAGGATCGCAGCGGCAAGGCGCCGCGGCTGCTCGCCCGATTCCTGTGCGGCCTGATCGAACATCTGCTTTACCTCCTCGTTGACGAAAAGGCGCTCGTACATGCGGCTGGTGATCGCGAGCCCATGCTGCTTGAGCAGTGGGGCGGTGCTCTTGACGATGGCGATGGTGTTCTGGGTAAGCGGCTCGGCCATCATGATCCTCCCGGAAAGATGCGTTATGGATGCATCTATACGCGCGCCGAGAAATGATGCAATGAATATGCATGTATTTTGAGGTGAACTGAGATGCGGCTGACTGCGCATACCGATTATGCCCTGCGCATCCTGCTCCACGCGGCGCTGGTGGATCGCGACGGTGGTGGCCTGCTGTCGATTGCCGAGGTCGCGGCGGGTCATGGCATTTCGCGGAACAATGCGATGAAGGTCGTCAACCAACTGGCCCAGGCCGGGCTGCTGGCGACGGTGCGGGGCAGATCAGGCGGCTTCCGGCTCGGTCGAGCGGCAGAGGACATTACCTTGGGCGAGGTCGTCCGGCTCACAGAACCATGCATCCAGCTCGCCGATTGTGACGGCTGCATCCTGCAGAGCCATTGCGGGCTGACGGGCATGCTGCACCAGGCCGCACAAGCATTTCTCAGGACGCTTGACGGCCAGACGCTGGCGATAGCGGCGCGGACCTCGCGCTTGCCGCAGCGCGTTCTAGCTGCTGAGTGAGCACCAGGGTGGAGGCGCACCCCGCTGGCGACCTATGCCATTATTCCGGATAAACTGCTGCGATAAAACGATAAAATGTGAAGCTGTGCGCCATTTGCTGCTGCGGGTATCATTGGCGGGCAGCAAAATAAAAACCAAGAAAAACCATTTATAACATCGAGTGTCCATTTTTATGGACAACTGGTTATGCACAATGTTATAAACAGGCTGTCACGGGTTGTGGCTGGGAGGCTATCCGTCTCCTAATAGGACATCTGTGTCATGGGTACGGCTATTTTTACGGTGATCTTCGCCGGCGTGGTAATATTTGCAGTGCTCACGGTGTGGCAATCGGTTGCCCCTGCTACCGAGCGCATCGCGGCGCTGGCCAATTACGCCCGCCATAATGATGGCCATGATTGGGCCCATGTCTCCTACAGGCCTCGTCCGGTTTTCGTGCCCAACCCGGCACCGGAATTTCCGCTCCCGTCAACCGCAAGCACGCCGGTCGCTCAGGTCTCGATCCCCAAATGGCAGTCGTGGTGCAGGACAGGCTATGTGGCGCCCGCTTCGGTCGCTGCAAAGTGGAAACCCAATCCTCTGCTGAAGACTGGTGCCCGATGCCAGAGCTCTTGGGCTCCGAGGCCTGAAGGTAAGCTGTGCGACATTTTCCCGGACAGCCATTCCAGGGTTGCGGAAACTTCCGATTATGCGTCCCTGGTGTCGCCTCCGCCGCATCTGTCGATCGGCTTTCTGGCGGCGCGATCGGCTGCTCCACGCGGGCTGGGGGCGGGGCAGCGGCTGCTGGCCTGAGCCTGGCCGATGGTCACGGTGACACCGACCCGGTGCCCGTGCTCCCGGCCAAGCGCCACCGTCTCCCCGGCCTATGCCGTGTTGGCATGGACGGTGCAGAACATGACCACCTCATAGCCGGCGGACGGCGCGAACCTCGCGCCTGTCCCGCCGGGTGATAGCAGGCACATGATGATCCGGTGGCTTCGGTCGCTGTAGTTCAGTCGTCTTGGTCGCCCGGCGGGAAAGTGCGCAGGAACCATGCGAAGATGAGCCGGTTGCACACCATATCGTTGGCCCCAAGGCAGATGAATGTCGTGTCGATCGTCGCGTAATGATGAACCGCCACGTCCATGCCATAGGCAGTCCCGCCATGCCCCCAGCTCGCCTCCGGCCCGGAATTCACGACGAAGCCCAGGCCATACCACGGCGTGTCGCCCGCCATGGTTGCCAACTCGAAAAGTTCGGGCGGTAGCAGCTTGCCGGTTGGGAGTGTCCCGAAGAACCGTGCCACGTCGTTCGCGCTGGCAACCCCTCCACCCGCTGCCGATCCGCGCCAGGGGAGCGTATCGGTATTGGGCACTTTCGCTTCCTGCTCGCCAAAATAGCGGGTGAAGCCCAGCGGCACCTCATCCAGATGGTCGCGATCCGGAAAGCCGCTATGCGCCATCCCGGCGGGTGCAAAGATATGGGCTTGCACGTAATCCGCATATGCCATTCCCGATACGCGCTCGATCACCGCTCCCAGCAAGATGAAACCGTAATTGGAATATTCGGTCTTGCTCCCTGGCGGAAACTCGGGGGGACGCCCGCCGTTGATCTCAATCATGTCTGCCAGGGTGCGGACCCGCGCACGGTTTGCGCCCTCATCGCGGCCCAATATGCCGATATCTCCCGCGCCACCGCGATGATTGAGAAGCTGCCGGATCGTGACCTTTGCCATTTCGGCATTGGGATATTCGGTCAGATAGCGCCCGATGGGAGCATCCAGCTCCACCTTGCCCGCCGCCACAAGCTGCAGGATGCTGACCGCAGTGAACATCTTGCCGGATGAGGCCAGCAGCATCGGCGTGTCCAATGTGATGGCCCTGCCGCTCCCCGGCCGCACCTCGCCCCAACTGGCCGCGAATAGCCTTTTCCCCTCGCGCTCGACGATGATCGCGCCAGCAAATTCGCCGCGTTGGGCAAGCCGGTCCGCAACCAGCCGCGTTGCCTGGATTGCTCCATTGTCGGGCAGGGGCATGGGGCGCAGATCAAGGGTCTTCAGCTTTGAATCGCCGGCATTCGCAACAGCCAGTTTCAGCCTTTGCAGTCCGGGCAGGCATTTCTGGCGGAGCAGCACCTCCATGCTGGTCGAGGTCTTGGCCTTGAAATGGTCGACTGCAAAGCCGCAGCTGTCTTCTGCCTGTTCGAGCGCGAAGAGCGGGTTCGGGTCATCGGCATGCTGACGATAGAATGCCTGGATTTCGGCGCGATTGCCGCTGTTGATGGCCGTGAGCCAGGCATGGAAGGCAGCGTCGAGAGATGTCGTGGGGTGGGCTGAGGCATGCAGTGGCAGGTCCTGCGCCGCTATCGGACAAGAGCTTGAGGCAAGCACAAGGGCCGCCAGCATGGGCGTGATCATCTTGAACAAGGCGAATTCCCCTTCAGGGACGGTTGGGCTGGGTTGCTGGCAAAGGGGCAGGATGGCGCGGTGTCACCCGACCGTAATACCCACTACGACCCACCTGCCATCCTCGCGATCCAGTGTCACCGTCTCCACCGCCTCGGCCTTGTTGGCATAGACCGTGCGGAACTTGACCACCTCATAGCCTGAGGGCGGGGCAGGGAGGTTGTCATGGGCAAGCAGGGTGCGCGACACCGCCTTGCCGTAGCGAGCATGGACCTGCTCGGACACCTCGGACCAGACCTGCAGCGTGTTGAGCTGGCGGAAGGTGCTTCCGGTGGCGGCATAGCTTTCCGCCCATTTCTTCTGCTCCACGAGCGCGAGGAACTGGCGCGCGGCATCGACCACCTGCTTGTCGGCCACCGGCCCAGCGGGCTCGGCGGTGGCGCTGGTGGCGGTGATCAGGGGAAGCGTGGCAAAGGCGATCAGTCCAAGGGCCAGGGTCATGGCAAGCGCTCCTATCATCAGGCGGCGGCGCCTCAGTGGCGCACCGGCGCCGGGCTGCGGCGCGGCACCATGATCGCCCGAAGTGCTTTGCAGCGCCTCCCCGATAACCATGTCCCCAAGCCTTTTTGGGGGCGCTGCGCCATCCTCGGCCTGGTGCAGCAAGCGCGCTGCCTCGCGGCTGCTCGAGACCGCCATCTTGCGCCGCGCTTCACGCAACCGTTCGTTGATCGTGTGCACCGAAAGGTTCAGTTCGCGCGCGATCGACTTGGCGTCATGGCCGCAGACGATCAGCCGCAATGTCTGCTTTTCCTTCTCGGTCAACGACCAGGGCAGATCGGGCAGGGGCGTATCCATGGCCACGATGCTAGGCCCCGCTCAAGGGCACGGCCACCCCAAAAAATTTGTGGAAGGGGCAAGGCCGAGGGTTTCGCTTGCCTGTCACTCAAGGCCTTGTAATCGTGTGAAACGAACAACGCCGCGAACGCGCGGCAAGGGGGTCTGACATGAAGAAATCCGTTCTCTCGATCGTCGCGGCACTGGCCGCGGCGGCTGTCACCGTATCGGCGCAGGAAGCACCGCAGCGTTCGGTGATCACGGCGGCGAATATGGTCGACGTCGTCACCGGCAAGGTCACCGAATATCCCGCGATCTTCGTGGAGAACGGCCGCATTACGTCGATCGCCGATGCGCGCACGGTACGCTGGGGGTCGGACGTCGAGCATATCGACCTGTCCGGCAAGACTCTGCTGCCGGGACTGATCGACATGCATGTGCATCTGGACAGCTCGCCCACCTATGGCGGCTATAACAACCTCCAGTTCACCGATCGTTTCTGGAGCTTCGTCGCTGCCGCCAATGCGCGCGCGATGCTCGAGGCAGGCTTTACGACCGTGCGCAATGTCGGGTCCGAGGGCTATAACGATGTCGCGCTCAAGCAGGCGATCGGCGAGGGCTGGGCGGTGGGGCCGCGCATCGTGCCGGCGGCGCATGCGCTCGGCGCGACCGGCGGGCATTGCGACCAGACCTATCTGCCGCCTTCGTTTGCGGCCAAATCGCCTGCGGTGGGAGATGGTCCGGTCGAACTGCGCCAAAAGGTGCGCGAGCAGCGCAAATATGGCGCCGAGGTGATCAAGGTTTGCGCCACAGGCGGCGTGTTCTCGCGCAATACCGAACCGGGCCAGCAGCAGCTGTCCGAAGAGGAACTGCGCGCGATTGCCGACGAGGCGCATCAATGGGGCCTTCGCGTCGCGGCGCATGCACATGGTGCCGCGGGCATCAAGGCGGCGATCCGCGCCGGGATCGACACGATCGAGCATGCCAGCCTGGTCGATGACGAGGGCATCCGTCTTGCGGCCGAACGCAAGCAGCCGGTCTGGTTCTCGATGGATATCTTCAACACCGACTATACCCAGGCCGAGGGCGCGAAGAACGGCGTGCTCGAGGACAATCTGCGCAAGGACCGTGAAGTGGCTCAGATCCAGCGCGACAATTTCCGCAAGGCGCACCGCGCGGGCGTGAAGATGGTGTTCGGCAGCGATGCCGGCGTGATGCCGCACGCCACCGCCGGGGGGCAGTTCAAGGTCATGGTCGAATATGGCATGACGCCGCTCGAGGCCATCCGTGCAGCCACGCTCAATGCCGCCGAGGCGCTCGGCAAATCGCAGGATGTCGGCGCGATTGCCGTAGGCCGCTTCGCTGATATTGTTGCGGTCGATGGCGATCCGCTTGCCAATGTGCGCGAGCTGGAAAGCGTCGATGCGGTCGTCCAGGGCGGCGTTCGGATTCGCTGAATTTATGCGGTAAATTGCCGCAACATTGGCGCAAATCCGCTTTCGCGCGGGCAGGCGGAGTGCTAATTGCTGCGCACAATCTGCTTTCTGGGGAGAAGAGCATGAGTCTCACTGCGATGATCGCCATGGCAATGACCATGGCTGCTGCGGATCCGGTCGATACCGCCCGCAAGGAGTTCAACGACTGCCTGACCAAGTTCACCAACGAGAGCCTGGACGCGAAAAAGGCGCAGTCCGATTTCACCAAGGAATCGGCATCGGCCTGCTCTGCGGAAAAGACCAAGCTGATCGACCTGATGGTCAAGGCCGAGATGCAATATGGCGGCAAGAAGGCTGAGGCCGAAAGCTATGCCAATGAAGAGACGCAGATGATCATCGACAGCTATGTCGGCAGCTACGGCGATTATCTCGCGAGCAACACCCGGCACGGCAAGCAGTAAGGGCTCTGCGCCCGGTGCGGACGCTCTACCCGCCGATCGAGCCCTATGCCAGCGGCCTGCTGGATACAGGTGACGGCCACCAGGTCTATTGGGAGCGGGTCGGCACGCCAGGCGCCAAGCCTGCGGTGTTCCTCCACGGCGGTCCGGGCGGCGGTTGCTCGCCCGACCATCGGCGGCTGTTCGATCCAGCGCTTTACGATGTGCTGCTTTTCGACCAGCGCGGGTGCGGGCGTTCGACGCCCCATGCCGCGCTGCATGCCAATACCACCTGGCACCTCGTCGCCGATATCGAGCGGCTGCGCGAGATGGTGGGCGCTCCCGACTGGCTGGTGTTCGGCGGGTCCTGGGGATCGACGCTGGCGCTCGCCTATGCGCAGACGCACTCCAGCCGCGTTTCGCAGCTCGTGCTGCGCGGAATCTATATGTGCACCAAGCCCGAGCTCGACTGGTTCTACCAGTTCGGTGTCTCGCAGATGTTCCCGGACAAGTGGGAACGGTTCACGGCGCTGATTCCCGAGGACGAGCGTGACGATATGCTCGCAGCCTATCACCGAAGACTCACCGGTGACGATCCGGAGCTGCAGGTCCTGGCCGCACGAGCCTGGAGCCTGTACGAGGGGGAGACGGTCACGCTGCTTCCCGATCCGAGGCTTACCGAGCAGCATGACGACGGGCATTATGCGCTCGCCTTCGCGCGGATCGAGACCCACTATTTCGTCAATGGCTGCTGGCTCGAGCCCGAGCAGCTGTTGCGCAATGCATCGAGGTTGAGCGGTATCCCGGGGACGATCGTGCATGGCCGCTACGACATGCCGTGCCCGGCCCATTATGCCTGGGCGCTGCACAAGGCATTGCCGCACATGGATTTCCACCTGATCGAAGGGGCCGGGCATGCCTATTCGGAGCCCGGCATCCTCGACCAGCTGATTGCAGCGACCGATCGTTACGCGGGCAAGGTCTGATCGCGCGCCCGCGCCTGCTCAGTTGCCGTGCTTGCGCACCAGCTCGCGCATCGCATCGTCCAGCCCTTCGAGCGTGAGCGGATACATGCGGTCCTTCATCAGGTCCTTGATCATCCGCACCGATTGCGAATAGCCCCACTGGTTCTCGGGCACCGGATTGAGCCATGCGGCGGCGGGATAGGTGTTGATCACGCGCTGCATCCACACCGCGCCGGCCTCGTCGTTGAAATGCTCGACCGATCCCCCCGGATGGCTGATCTCGTACGGGCTCATCGAGGCATCGCCGACAAAGATCACCTTATAGTCATGCCCGTATTTGTGCAGGATGTCCCAGGTGTTGGTCCGCTCGGTAAAGCGGCGGCGGTTGTCCTTCCACACGCCTTCATACAGGCAGTTGTGGAAATAGAAGAATTCCAGATTCTTGAACTCGGTCGTCGCGGCCGAGAACAGTTCCTCGCACAGCTTGATGAACGGGTCCATCGATCCGCCGACATCGAGGAACAGCAGCAGCTTGACCGCATTGTGCCGCTCGGGCCGCATGCGGATGTCGAGCCAGCCCTGGCGCGCGGTGCCGTCGATGGTGCCGTCGATATCGAGCTCGTCCGCCGAACCTTCGCGCGCGAAACGGCGCAGGCGGCGCAGCGCCACCTTGATGTTGCGGGTGCCCAGCTGACGGGTCGAATCGAGGTTCTGGTATTCGCGCTTCTCCCAGACCTTGATCGCGCGCTTGTGCTTGCTTTCGCCGCCGATGCGCACGCCTTCGGGATTGTAGCCCGCATTGCCGAACGGGCTGGTGCCGCCGGTGCCGATCCACTTGTTGCCGCCCTGGTGGCGCTTTTCCTGCTCCTCGAGCCGCTTCTTCAGCGTCTCCATGATCTCTTCCCAGGACCCGAGCGACTTGATCTTCTCCATCTCCTCTTCGGAGAGGAACTTCTCGGCCACCGCCTTCAGCCAATCCTCGGGAATGGTGGCGCTGTCATTGCCCTGGAAGGTCATCTCCAGGCCCTTGAACACCTTGGCAAAGACCTGGTCGAACCGGTCGAGCAGGCCTTCGTCCTTCACCAGCGTCGCGCGAGAGAGATAATAGAATTCCTCCGGGCTCTGTTCGATGACCTGCGCATGGAGCGCTTCGAGCAGGATGAGATGTTCCTTGAGCGACACCGATATGCCGGCGCTGCGCAATTCGTCCATGAAAGAAAAGAACATCGCGGGTCCCTGCTGCTTTACGTTTCCGTCAGCCTTGAACGATGCCTGCAGTCAGCTCGTCTGGCAAGCGCGAAGCGTCACGGCGCTCGTTTTACCCGGCCTTAACCATAAGCCGTTACGTCATGCCATCACGCCAGTGCAAAGGTCCCTGATGGAGCAGCATCGCATTATTCCGCCAGACAGCGATGCCGTCCAGCAAATGGCGGAAAGCTGCGGCGAATCGGTTATTGGTGCATCGCGGGTCGGCGGGATCGTCACGGCGGTTCGCGATCGCATGGCCCTGCTCGGCGAAAAGCGATCCTATCTCGAACAGATCGCGCGCAACCTGGCACAGGAGCAGGAGCAGGTGGTCGTCGCGACCACAAGCGCGCGCGAAATGAGCAAGGCGGCTTATCGCAACCTTGCCGAGGGTTCCGATACCATGCAGGTCTCGGCGCTCGAGCTGCACGATCTGATCTCGCTGATCCAGGGCCTCGGGGAAGACGTCAAGCGCTTTGCCCATGCGATGGACGACGTGATCCTGGCCAGCCGGACGATCGATGCGATCGCGCGCTCGACCAACATGCTCGCGCTCAACGCCGCGATCGAGGCCGAACGCGCTGGCGCCGCCGGCGCGACCTTCGCCGTCGTCGCTGCCGAGGTGAAGAAGCTGGCGCAGGACACCCGCCAGGTCACGGACCGGATCGCCGGGACGATGCATTCGCTCAGCACCGAGGCCGGGCATTTCATGGCGCAGGTCGAACGGGGTGTCGAGCAGAGCCGCAGCGCGCAGCGGCACCTGGAAACGATCGACGTCACCATCCGCCAGGCCGGCAACATGATGCGCGAAGTCGCTGCAAAGGCGGATGCGATCGCCGATTCTAGCACCGGCGTTCGATCCGATACGGGCGAACTGTGCGACAATCTGTTCGTCTTCATGGAAGATGTCGCCGGGTGCAGCAACCAGCTCGACGATGCGCTCAGCCAGAGCAATGCGCTCGAAGGGCTGTCCAATGTCGTCTTCAACCAGCTGCTCCACACCGGGCTGTCGCACCGCGACAATCCCTTTGTCGAACTGGCGGTCTCGACCTGCGACGAGATCAGGGACCTTATCGAGGCAGCGATCGATGGAGGTCAGATCACCGAGGCGGATGTCTTCGACCGCGATTATCGCCCGCGCGGCGAACCTGGCCTGAACCGTTTCGACAACCGGTTCAACGACTTTGCCGACGCACGCATCCGCCCGATTCTCGACCGCTTCTGGGGCCAGGACAACCATGCCTATGGTGCGGTGATATCGAACGAGGACGGCTATCTGCCGACCCATATCAGCGAGCGTTCGCATCAGCCGACCGGCGATCACCAGCATGACGCCGCACATTGCCGCAACCGGATGATCGTCCTCGACCATACCACCATGGGCGCCATCGCGCACAAGCACGACCGCTATTATGCTGCGGTCTATCGCTTCGAGCCGACCGCCAGCGACGGCTGCATCCTGCGCAACATCTTCGTGCCGCTGTGGATCAAGGGCCGCTACTGGGGCAATTTCGAGCTGGCTTATATCCGCTGAACCATGAACTGCCGCCAGAGCGGTTTCATCTCGCCGCATTCTACGCGGCCGGACGCATGAGAACGCTCGTCAATCAACGTCGGGCGTGGCACCCTTCCGGGCATGATCAGACTTTTCGCGCTCGCCTTGCCCTTGCCATCTGCCGTCGCGGTGCCGCCACCGCCGATCGTGATTGCGCCGTCACCTGCTCCCGCTGCCGCATCGCTGCTATCGTGGACGCCAGGGGATGTGAATTGCGGCGGCACGGCTGCGAGTGTCGTTCGGATCGAGCGACCCTGGCTGCAGAGGGTCTACCCCAACAGCGCAAAGTACGCGCCTGTCAGTTTTACATTCGACATAGACGCCAATGGTAGGCCCCTGGCCATTCGCAAGGGGGATGCGGCGATCCCCTTTGGCATAGCGGATGATCTGGGACCGGCGCTGGCCGCCACCCGGTTCAGGCCGGGCCAGGCGAAAACGGGCTGCACGATCGTCTATTCGCCTCAACTGACGGCGATCGATGATGCGCCGCTATCGGCGCTGATGGCATATGCTGCCAATCCGGTCTCCGGTCCTCTACCTCCCGAGGCCTGGAAACGTATTTATGAAACCGGAACATGCAAGGGCGACTCGGTGGCGGGCCTGCGCAACCGGGCATTTCCGAATTTTCGCGCGATCCCTGCGGAGCCTGGCGTCCGGGACTGGTCGATGGTTGGCTATGACGTCGGACAGGATGGAGCATCGATCAATATCGAGACGCTTGCCAGTTCGGGCAATGCTGCGCTCGATGAGGCCAGCCGGGCTGCAACAGCCGAGACGCGATACTGGTCGGGAGCGTTTACGGGGTGCCGATTCTCTTACTGGCGCTCCGCCGGCACGCTGCCTGCGCCACCGGCACCAGAAGAGGACGCGTTCCGGCCTGCCGGTGCTACCTGTCCGGAACGTCGCGATTGGGCAACCCCGCCTGTTTTGCGCTTTCCCGAGCCCTATCGTCGCCGGGCTATCGAGGGATGGGCGGTGGTGACCTATGATGTCGCCCCCTGGGGTGAAATCAACAATGTACAGGTCAAGGCCAGCCAGCCGAGCGCAGATTTCGGGACCCAGGCGACGGTGGTGTTGCGGTCTGCGCGAGTGAAGGCAGGGACAGGCGCAGTCGGCTGCGTCGAACGGGTGCGGTTCGCGATGGAACCGGACAAGGCCGAAACCGCACCCTGACAAAGGTCCGAAGATCAGCTGTTGCGGCGCGCCATGAAGGCGAGGCGTTCGAACAGCATTACGTCCTGCTCGTTCTTGAGCAGCGCGCCGTGCAGCGGCGGGATCGCCTTGCTGGGGTCGCGCGACTGCAGCACCTCGAGCGGCATGTCCTCGTGCAGCAGCAGCTTCAGCCAGTCGAGCAGCTCGCTGGTCGAGGGCTTCTTCTTGAGGCCGGGCACCTCGCGCACGTCGTAGAAGATCTCGAGCGCCTTCTGCACCAGGATCTTCTGGATGCCGGGGAAGTGCACGTCGATGATCGCCTGCATCGTCTCGCGATCGGGGAACTTGATATAGTGGAAGAAGCAGCGGCGCAGGAACGCGTCGGGCAGTTCCTTCTCGTTGTTCGAGGTGATGACGACGATCGGACGCTCCTGCGCCTTCACCAGTTCCTTGGTCTCGTAGACGTAGAATTCCATCCGATCGAGTTCCTGCAGCAGGTCGTTGGGGAACTCGATATCGGCCTTGTCGATCTCATCGATCAGCAGCACCGGCAGCTGGGGCGAGGTGAAAGCCTCCCACAGCTTGCCCTTCTTGATATAGTTGGCGATGTCGTGGACGCGCTCGTCGCCCAGCTGGCCGTCGCGCAGGCGGGCGACCGCGTCATATTCGTACAGGCCCTGCTGCGCCTTGGTGGTCGACTTGATATTCCATTCGATCAGCGGGGCATTGGCAGCTGCCGCGATCTGGTGTGCCAGCACGGTCTTGCCGGTGCCGGGCTCGCCCTTGACCAGCAATGGGCGGCGCAGCGCAACCGCGGCATTGACCGCTACCTTGAGGTCGTCGGTTGCAACATAGTCGCTGGTGCCTTCAAAACGCATGAGCCTCGCCTTCCTGCCGCTATTAACTGTGCGTTTAAGCGATAAGGGGCTTGCGCGGGCTTGGCAAGCCGCGACAACGATTTCGACTTTACGTTTACGTTTGCGTCAGTCTGGCTCTGCCGGGCGCAGGCGCTTTGCGGATCAGAGCCCGTCCTGCTGACGGCGCGCTTCGGCGCGATCGGCCAGCATGTCCCAGAAGGTGCGGTGCTGTACCAGCATCTGCGATGCGCCGAAGCCCATCGCGCGACCGATGGAGCGGTCGCTGCCGATCATGGCCGCCAGGTCCAGAGTCTCCTCGCGCGAGGGCAGGGTGGAGGGGCGCGGCTCGAGACCGGTCCGCTGGGCGATAACGTCGAGCACGTCACGGATGATATGCCAATCGAGCACCAGGGCAAAGGCTGCACCCAGCGCGCAGCCCTGCCGGTCCGACTGGGACAGCGCATTGAGCGCGCCGCGCAGGTTGATGATCGCCGGCGTGCACTTGTCCTGTCCCGGCGTGCTCGTGATCGGCCCGGCGGCGACGGTGAGCTTGGTGAGCAGCGCGCGTTCGCCGACAAAGGCCTCGCACGCCCGCGCGAGCCATTTGCCGACCTGCGGATCGGCGCTGCGCGTCGCGGCATAATCGATCAGGCCAGGATAGCGGCCGTGAAGCAGGCACAGGAAATGGGCGGCATCGGCCAGGTCCATCGGCCGCGCCGGGGCGACTCGATCCGCCAGACGCGCGACAAACACATGGGTGTCGCTCATGCCCAGAGCGAGCGCGGCTTCCAGCGAGCGCGGCGGAGCCGCCTCGGGCTGGGCGCGATCAAAGGCTCCTGGCTGGATAAACGACACGCGTTCAAGGCTCCGCTGGCTCGAGGCAAAGGTGTGGCAGGCAGACGCGCGGTCTGCCCCCACACCCGCCTTCTAGCGCATCGTCCTAAAGAGAAGGTTTACAAGGACGGCGCCGGTGCGGCGACGCGGTGCTGTTCGTCGAGGAATTGCGCCACGTCGTCTAGTTCGACATCATGCGCGACGAAGGTGCTGCCGATCCCGCGCAGCAGCAGGAAGGGCAGGGTGCCGCCCGACATCTTCTTGTCGTGGCGCATATGGTCGACCAGCGCATTGCCATCGGCGGTGACACCAGCATCGGCAAGCGTCACCGGCATCGCGCAGGCTGCCAGATGCGCTGCGACCCGGTCAGCATCGCGCGTTTCGCACAGACCGCGCCGCGCCGAATACCGCAGCGCCAGCACGATGCCGACTCCGACCGCCTCGCCATGCAGCAGCCGCTCGCCAAAGCCGGTATCAGCCTCGAGCGCATGGCCGAAGGTGTGGCCAAGGTTGAGCAGCGCACGCCGGTCCTTCGTTTCGCGCTCGTCCTCGCCGACGATCCGCGCCTTGGCGGCCACCGAGGTGACGATCGCATGCTCCAGCGAAGCGCAATCCTGCGCCAGTACGGCCTGTCCGTTCGCTTCGCACCAGTCGAAGAACGGCGCATCGTCGATCAGCCCGTATTTGACGACCTCGGCATAGCCAGCGCGCATCTCGCGCGAGGGCAGGGTGCCCAGCACCTGCGGATCGATCAGCACGAATTTTGGCTGGTGGAAGGTGCCCACCAGATTCTTGCCCGCTTTGGTGTTGATCGCGGTCTTGCCGCCGACCGAACTGTCGACCTGCGCCAACAGAGTCGTCGGTACCTGCACGAAATCGCAGCCGCGTTTCACGATCGAGGCGGCAAAACCGGTCAGGTCGCCGATCATGCCGCCGCCCAGTGCGAAGATGGTGTCGCTGCGCTCCACGCCCATCGCGAGCAGCCAGTCGATCAGGTGCGCCAGTTCTGACCAGCTCTTGCTCGCTTCGCCCGCCGGAACGATATGCAGATGCGCCTCGACGCCGGCGCTGGCGAGCTGCGCCTCGATGCGCGGCCAGTGATGTGCGGCGACGTGGGAATCGCTGATCCAGAGCGTCCGCCCGCGGCGCGTCCATGGTGCGATATGCCCAGCGATCTGGGCAAGCGCACCGGCCTCCACCAGAATGTCATAGCTGCGCTGGCCCAGCGCGATATTCAGCCGTGCCATCGAGCCAGTCCTTCCAATATTGCTGTAACGGTGCGGTGGTGCGGCCCATCCTTGCTGCGCACATGGATCTGTGCCTCCGCATATATGGGGTTGCGCTGTTCGGCCAGGCGGGTGAGCACCTCGGCCGGATTGCCGTTGCGCAGCAGCGGCCGGGTATTGCGCCGACTGACTCGCTCGACCAGCGTGCGAATATCGGCATCGAGCCAGATCGCGATGGCACCCGACAGGATGAGCGCACGCGTCTCCTCGTTCATGAACGCGCCGCCGCCGGTGGCGATCACGCGCGGCTGTCCGTCGATCAGCCGTGAAATCACCCGGCGCTCGCCATCGCGGAAATAGGGCTCGCCAAAACGCTCGAAAATCTCTGCAATGGTCATGTGCGCGGCCTTCTCGATCTCCTCGTCGGCATCGACAAAGCCGATGCCAAGATCGTTTGCCAGCCGCTTGCCGACCGTCGACTTTCCCACGCCCATCAACCCCACCAGCACCAGCGGCCGGTCGAGCCATCGCATGATATCCCCGGCCAGCCGCGCAGGGTCTGATTTTCGGTTCTGCAGCATTGCCGCGCAGCCTATAAATAGGCTAGGCGGTGGCGCAAGTTATCTTGACTTGGACGGAGAATATCCTGGCTATGGCCATTATCGGACAGAATTATGCACGGCGCAGGCGGCCCAAGGGCCCGATCATTCTGGTGTTGATCGCCGTTGCCCTGATCGGTCTGCTGGCTCTGGCATGGTCGCGTGGTGGCGAGGTGCCGACCCAGCGCGTCGAAAAGTCGATCCCGCTGCCTGCTGCGGCCAAGAGCGGAGCCGCTGCCGGCTCCACCCAGTCCGAGGGCTGAATTCATGCGGCGGGGGATGGTGCTGGGCTGTGTCAGCCTGCTGGCGTTGGCGTTTGTTTCCGCGCCGGTGATCGGGCAGAACGAGGCGCCTGAATCGCTGCTTCCGCCAGGCTTCAACGATCCCGCGCCCGCGCCTTCGCAGTCCGAGCCGCCGCCTCCTGCCGAGCCGGGTCGTACGGTTACGCCGGTCCCTGGCACGGCCGTGCCATTGCCGACCGCGCCGCTGCCGACGCTCGCCGGCCAGGATGCGCCGACCGACGAGGAGCTGAGCGAGGAACTCGCCAAGCTGCAGGAAGAGCTTGAAGCACAGATTGCACTGACCCAGTCACTGCCGCCGAGTGCGCGGCGCTCGCTCGATCTGATCGGACCGCTGACCCAGGCCAATGGCGGGTTTGCGGCCTCCTCGCTGGGCAATATCGGTGGGCTTTACGCGCAGACGCTGGTGCGCAGGACCAGCGGCCGCATCGTGTCTCGCTGGGCCTCGCTCGGCCTGCAGAAGCTCCTCCTGAGCGAACTTGCGACCCCGCAGGGCCTCAATGGCGCCAATTGGGCCGCAGAACGCGCAGCGCTGTTGCTGCGCATCGGTTCGGCCGATGGCGCGGTGCGCATGGTGCAGGCGGTCGATCCGCCGGCCGCGACGCCACGCCTGCTCAATGTCGCGCTCGACAGCTATGTCGCGTCGGCCGATCCGCTCGGCATGTGCCCGCTGCTGCCCTTTGCCGGAGAGAGCGCCAAGGGCAACCAGTGGCAGCTGATCCGCGCGATGTGTTCGGGCTTTTCGGGTGAGGGCAGTGCAGCGCGCGAGCAGATCGACCGGGCGCGCCGGCAGGGTGCGATGGACCGCATCGATGTCGTGCTCGCCGAGAAGATCGTCGGTGCGAGCCTCAACGGCAGGCGCGCGGTCACGGTGCAATGGGACGATGTCGATCAACTCACCCGCTGGCGCTTCGGCCTGGCGCTGACCGCCGGGATCGAGCCGCCCGAGGCGCTCTATGCGCGCGCCGACCGCAATTTCCAGGCTTGGCGCGCACGCGCTCCGATGGCCCCGCTCGCCTCGCGCGTGCAGGCCGCCGATGTCGCGGCGGCCATGGGTATGCTGTCGAGCGCCGATATGGTCGATCTCTACGGCGCCACCTTCGACGATCCGGGCACCGACGAAGCGCTGCGCGACCGGATGGCGCTGCTGCGCACGGCCTATGTCGCGACCGATGCCGATGACCGGGTCCGCGCGATGCGTGCGCTCTGGGACCGGTCGGAAAACGCCTTTGTCCGCTATTCGGCGCATATCCTGACCGCACATGCAGCGGCGCGTGTCGTGCCGTCGGAGGATTTGGCGGATTATGCCGACGATCTGATCGTCTCCATGGTCTCGGCAGGCTTCGACACCAGCGCGGCGCGCTGGCGGTCGGTCGCGGAAGAAGGCAGCCTCGGCTGGGCGGTGCTTGCGGTCGCGGTTCCGGGACGCGCGCAGGTCGCCGCGTCCGATGTCAGCAGCTTTTTCGACAATGACCAGAGCAATGAGGCGCGCAAGAGCGCGTTTCTGGTCGCTGGTCTTGCCGGGCTGGGACGGCTGAGCAGTGCTGACCGCGATTCGCTCGCAGAGGACCTGGGCATCGGTTTCGGCGGCGAAACCCGCTGGACCCGCGCGATTGCCGCTGCTGCCGCTGAAGGCAATGACGGGCTGGTGACGCTGCTGGTCGGCATGGGCATGCAGGGCAATGACTGGTCGGCGATGACCCCGCGCCAGCTCTATCATGTCGTGGCGGCGCTGCGCACGGTGGGACGCCAGGCCGAAGCGCGGATGATTGCAGCCGAAGCCGTCAGCCGCGCCTGATCGGTGGGCAGCGAAGACGCCTGGCTGATCGACCGCTTCCTGGAAATGTTGGCGGCCGAGCGCGGCGCTTCCGCAAACACACTGGCAGCCTATCGTCGCGATCTCGAACAGGCGTCCGAAATTCTGGGCGGTCGGCTGGCGCAAGCCGACGAGACCGCGCGCACGACGCTCGACCATCATTGGCGCTCACTCGCTGCCAGCAGCCTGGCACGCAAGAGCTCGTCGTTGCGCGGCTTCTTCGCCTTCCTGGAAGACGAGGGGCTGGGCGTCGATGCCCGGAAAGCGCAGGCCATGCTGGCGCGGCCCAAGGTGCAGCGCCCGCTTCCGAAGATCCTGAGTCATGACGAGATCGCGCAGCTGTTCGCGCTCGCCGAGGAGCGCGCTGCCGCCCCGGAGGCGCGCGCTGCCGACATCCGCCTGCTCGCCCTGCTGGAACTGCTTTACGGATCGGGGTTGCGCGCCAGCGAACTGGTCGGCCTGCCGCGCAGCGCGGCGCTCGCCGGACGGCCGCTGCTGGCGATCACCGGCAAGGGGGGCAAGCAGCGGCTGGTGCCAATATCGGGGCGCGCACGCGAAGCGCTGCAGCGCTGGTTGGCGGTGCCTTCGTCCAATCCGCGCTGGCTGTTCCCTTCGCGCACCGGGCATATCAGCCGTATCCGGCTCTACCAGCTGATCAAGGAATTTGCCGCCAGCGCCGGAATCGATCCTGCGCGTGTCAGCCCGCATGTGCTGCGCCACGCCTTTGCCACGCATCTGCTCGAAGGCGGCGCGGATCTCAGGACCTTGCAGACCTTTCTGGGCCATGCCGATATCGCGACGACGCAGATCTATACCCATGTCGACAGCCGCCGCCTCGTCGAGCTGGTCAACCGCCGCCATCCGCTCGCGAAGATGAATCTTGCCGAGCGGCGGCGGCAGGGCTAGGCGATTGCGTCATGAGCATGACAAGCTATCTGGAATTCGAAAAGCCGATCGCCGCGCTCGATGCGCGCATCGCAGAGCTTCGTGAAACCGCCGATACGGGCGAGATCGATATCGAGAGCGAGATCGAACGCCTCGCCGCCAAGTCGCGCAAGCTGCTGGCCTCGACCTATGCGGGCCTGACCCCGTGGCAGAAGACTCAGGTCGCCCGCCATCCGGCGCGGCCGCATTTCAAGCATTATGTGGCGGGCATGTTCGACGATTTCCTGCCGCTGGCGGGCGACCGCGCCTTTGCCGACGACAAGGCGATCATGGGCGGCTTTGCCCGGATGGGCGAGCAGCGCGTCGTCGTGATCGGCCATGAAAAGGGCGACACCACCGAAAGCCGCATCCGGCACAATTTCGGCATGGGCAAGCCCGAGGGCTATCGCAAGGCCATCCGACTGATGGACCTGGCCGACCGGTTCGGCCTGCCGGTGGTGACCCTGGTCGATACATCGGGTGCCTTTCCCGGCGTCCAGGCCGAAGAGCGCGGCCAGGCCGAGGCGATCGCTCGCTCGACCGAACGCTGCCTGACGCTGGGTGTGCCGATGGTTGCGGCGATCGTCGGCGAGGGCGGCTCGGGCGGTGCGGTGGCGCTGGCCTCGGCCGAACGCGTGCTGATGTTCGAACACGCCGTCTATTCGGTGATCTCGCCCGAAGGCTGCGCCTCGATCCTGTGGCGCACCGCCGACAAGGCCGCGGATGCGGCCGAGGCGATGCAGGTGACCGCAGCGGACCTCAAGCGGCTCAATGTCATCGACCGGATCGTCAAGGAGCCGGTCGGCGGCGCGCATCGCGACCAGGCCCAGGCGATTGCAGAGCTGGGCAAGGCCATCCGCGAGGAGCTGGAAGGCCTCAAGAAGCTGAGCCCCGCCGAACTCAGGGCCGCGCGCGAAGCCCGCTTCCTGGCGATCGGCGCGCTCTGACGTTCACGTAAAATCGTCGCAACCGCTCGGCGATCGCATCGTTGTGCGGGCATCGCCATTTGATCCTGCGCGTGCCTGGCGGCATGATGCGCATCAACTGGCATGGCCGGAGACGATAAGGGAGAGCGATATGGCGGCACGGTTCAAGCATCTGGCAATCATGGCGGCGGCTGGTGCTGGCACCATCGCGCTCATCGGCCAGTCCGTCGCGCCCCGGGCGGAAGCGCTGGCGATGCAGGCCCAGGCGATAACCGCCCAGGAAAAGCGCCAGGGCGCGGAAGTGCACCCCAAGCTGCTCGAGGAGTTCGGCGGGGCCTATCAGGTGCCGCAGACCAGCTATGTCGTGCAGGTGGGCAAGGGCATTGCGGTCCAGTCGGGTCTCGGCAATGCCCGCGACGATTTCACCGTCACCCTGCTCAACAGCCCGGTGAACAACGCCTTCGCGATTCCCGGGGGCTATGTCTATGTGACGCGCCAGCTGATGGCGCTGATGAACGACGAGGCCGAGCTGGCCGGGGTGCTGGGCCACGAGGTCGGCCATGTCGCCGCGCGCCATTCGGAAAAGCGCCAGAAGGCGGCGCAGCGCAACAGCATTATCGGCCTGCTGGGGCAGATCGGCGCGGCGGTGCTGCTCGGTGACGGCGCGGCAGGCCAGATCGGCCAGCAGATTTTCGGCACCGGTTCGCAGCTGCTGACGCTCAAATATTCGCGCAAGCAGGAAGAAGAGGCCGACGATCTCGGCGTGCGCTATCTGAGCCAGGCCGGTTACGATCCGCTGGCATTGTCGACGATGCTGGCTTCGCTCGCGGCGCAGCAGGCGATCGACGTGCGTTCGCAGGGCGGCGATGCCCGTTCGGTGCCCGAATGGGCAAGCACCCATCCCGATCCGGCGCGCCGCGTCAGCCGCGCAGCGACGGTGGCGCAGAAGTTCAGCGGCAGCACGCGCAACCGCGACGTCTTTCTCAGCCGTCTCGACGGGCTGCTCTATGGCGACGATCCGAAACAGGGCGTTGTTCAGGGGCGCCAGTTCCTCCATCCAGAGCTGGGCCTCAAATTCGCTGTGCCTCAGGGCTTTGCCATGCAGAACGGCACCAGCGCGGTGACGATCAACGGTCAGTCCGCCCAGGCGCAGTTCACGCTCGGCCAATATTCGGGTGACCTGTCACGCTATGTCGACCAGGCCTTTGCGGGGCTTGGCAGCAGCAATCAGCGAATCAATTATGGGCAGATCCAGCGGACGACGGTCAACGGTATCCCCGCCGCCTATGCGACTGCGCGCGTCAACGCCAACCGGCAACTCGTCGATGTGACGGTGTTCGCCTATGCCTTTGCCAACAACCGGGCCTATCATTTCGTCGCGCTGACCCCGGCTGGCCGCGCCGATGTGTTTGCGCCGATGTTCCAGAGCGTACAGCGGCTGGCAGGCGCCGAGGCTGCGCAGATCAGGCCGCGGCGCGTGCGTGTGGTCACCGTGGCCCGCGGCGATACCGTGCAGCGGCTGGCCGCGCGCATGGCCTATGACGATCTGAAGGTCGAGCGTTTCCTGGCGCTCAACGGCCTGTCCGGTAACGCGGCGCTGGCGCCTGGGCAGAAGGTCAAGCTGGTAACGTACTGAGGGCACAAAAAAGGGCGGCATTGCTGCCGCCCTTCCTTGTCGATTGAGCCAGGGCTCAGCCGCCGGTGCTGGTGCTGCCGCCGCTGGTGCCGCCGCTGGTGCCGCCGGAGCTGCCACCAGCCGACTGAGTGGTCAGCTTCGAGCTGACGGTGTTGAAGGTGGTCGACAGGTTGGTACCCAGCGAGCTCATGGCGGTGATCGCGGCGACGGCGATCAGAGCGGCGATCAGGCCGTACTCGATGGCGGTTGCGCCCTTCTTGTCGGCGAAAAGATTGCGAATGGTCTTCATGTCAGGTCTCCTGTTCGAGGTCTTCACTTCCCCGTCCGATCTGGCGAATTGAGATTGGACGGTTTGGGGTTAGATCAAAAAGCTTTCCATTTTCCTAAGAGTGGCCGGGCTGTCTGAAATTCCGACACTTACTCTTCCTTCGGGACGATCTTCTCCTCGACAAAATCCCACATCCCGATGGTCTTGCTGGCCATCGAGCTCATCGAAACGATGATGGTAATGCCGATAAGGGCCACGATCAGGCCATATTCGATTGCGGTTGCGCCGCGCTTTGATCTGGCCAAGAGAGTCAGAAAGTGCAGCATGGTGCTTCCGTAAAATGGCCGGGGTCCCATCTGCCCCCCTCGCAATTTTGCAAATTCGACTTACCAAAAAGTTAAGGCGCGCCGATCCAATGGAAAATTATCCGACACTCTTCCCCGTTGTGGCGGGGCTCATGCTCGATGCCGAGGGCCGCATCCTGGTGCAGCAGCGCCCCGAAGGAACTGCTATGGCGGGGCTGTGGGAGTTCCCCGGCGGCAAGATCGAACCAGGCGAGACGCCGGAACAGGCCCTGGCGCGCGAGCTCGCCGAGGAGCTCGGAATCGCGATTCTGCCGGAAGAGTGCGAGCCGATGACCTTTGCCAGCGCCTCGCTCGGCCAGCGCCACCTGATCCTGCTGCTGTTCCGGTGCCGCGTCTGGGCGGGCGAACCGCGGGCGCTCCACGCCACCGCCTTGCGCTGGGCGACGGTGGACGAATTATACCAGCTGCCGATGCCGCCTGCAGACCTTCCCCTCCTGGCGATCATCGCGCAATCCCTGGATGGACAGCCGGTCGGTGCATGATTTTTCGAAATGGCAGAAAAAGGTGTTGCCAAGCCTATCTTCGCTGACTATTGGCAGCCCTCCAACGCGCCCGTAGCTCAGCTGGATAGAGCATCAGACTACGAATCTGAGGGTCGGACGTTCGAATCGTTCCGGGCGCGCCATTTTCCAAAATCGCTATACACAGTGATCCAGCCCGCCTTGCGGGACCCGCTTCGGCGCGCGTGTTCGCCGCAATCAGATGGTTTCATTTGACACCAGTTTGGGGTGTGCTATCGTTTGGGCAGAACAGATATCCTGCAGGAGTGCGCGGCAATGGCTGACCTTTTCGAAAACCCCTTGGGCCTGGACGGGTTCGAGTTCGTCGAATTCTGCGCGCCCGAAAAGGGCCTGCTCGAGCCGGTGTTCACCGCGATGGGCTTCACCCGCATCGCGCAGCATCGTTCGAAGGACGTCCACCTCTGGCGGCAGGGCGATATCAACCTGATCGCCAATTACGAGCCCGCCAGCCCGGCAGCCTATTTCGCCGCCGAGCATGGTCCTTCGGCCTGCGGCATGGGCTTTCGCGTCAAGAATGCGCGCGACGCCTATAAGGAAGCGCTGGCGCGCGGCGCGGAGCCGGTGGAAACCAAGACCGGCCCGATGGAGCTGCGCCTTCCCGCGATCCGCGGCATCGGTGGCGCGATCATCTATCTGATCGACCGCTATGCCACGCTCGACAATCCCGATGCGCTGTCGATCTACGATATCGATTTCGAATATCTGCCGAACGTCGATCGCTTCCCCGTCGGCGCGGGCTTCAAGATGATCGATCACTTGACCCACAATGTCTATGGCGGCCGCATGGACCATTGGGCCAAGTTCTACGAGCGCGTGTTCAACTTCCGCGAGATCCGCTTCTTTGACATCAAGGGCGAATATACCGGCCTCACCAGCCGCGCGATGACCGCGCCCGACGGCCGCATCCGCATCCCCTTGAACGAGGAAGGCGCGAAGGGCGGCGGCCAGATCGACGAGTTCCTGCGTGCCTATAATGGTGAGGGCATCCAGCATATCGCCTTCATCTGCGACGACCTGATCGCGTGCCTCGACCGCATCAAGGCGCTGGGTGCGCCGCTGATGGCGCCGCCGCCCGCAACCTATTACGAGGCGCTCGAAGAGCGTCTGCCCGGCCATGGCGAGCCGGTCGAGGAACTGCAGTCGCGCGGTATCCTGCTCGACGGATCGACCGAGAACAACGATCCGCGCCTGCTGCTGCAGATTTTCGGTCAGCCGCAGATCGGCCCGGTGTTCTTCGAGTTCATCCAGCGCAAGAAGGATGAGGGCTTCGGCAACGGCAATTTCACCGCCCTGTTCAAGTCGATCGAGGAAGACCAGCTGCGCCGCGGCGTGCTGAAGGTGCAGGAACCGGCGGAATGACCGCGCCCTTCGCGCTGTCGCGCATCCATCACGTCGCCTATCGCTGCAAGGACGCGAAAGAGACGGTCGAATGGTACGAGAAGGTGCTGGGCATGACCTATACCAGCGCCTTTTCCGAAGACCATGTGCCGTCGACCGGGGCCTATGATCCCTATATGCACGTGTTCCTCGATTGCGGCGGCGGCAATGTGCTCGCCTTTTTCGAACTGCCGCAGCAGCCCGAAATGGGCCGCGATGCCAACACCCCCGAATGGGTGCAGCATATCGCCTTCGAGGTGCGCGACATGGACGCATTGCTCGCGGCCAAGGCGCATATCGAGGGGCTGGGCATCGATGTGCTGGGGCCAACCTTTCACGGCATCTTCCGCTCGATCTATTTCTTCGACCCCAATGGCCACCGCGTCGAGCTCGCTTGCAATATCGGCAAGCCCGAGCATTACGAGGAGTTGAAGCGCGTCGCGCCGCTGATGCTCGACGAGTGGAGCCGCACCAAGAAGGCGCCGCGCCATGCCGACTGGTTGCACAAGGATCCCGATGCAGCCTAAAGGTCGTTCATGACCTTTGAAGACCAGCTCGAACGCTATTTCGGCACCCGCGATCCCGCCGCCATTGTCCCGCAGGCGGTGGATGCAGCGATCGAGCGGATGCAGGTCGATCTCGGACTGACGACGGTCCCGGGCGAACGCTTTGCCTTGTGGTGCATGCTTTTCATGTTTGGCCGGGCTCCCGATATCGACCAGACCTTTGCCGATCGGGCCGAGCGCGATCTGGCGCGCGACTTCATCGAAATGTCGGAGCAGACAGGGCAGGGGGGCTGACCATGGCCGAGATCATCAACCTCAGACAGGCGCGCAAGGCCATCAAACGCAAGCAGGGCGAAGCCACCGCCGCTGCCAACCGCGCCAAGTTCGGTCGCACCAAGGCCGAGCGTCTGAGTCATGCGAGCGAGCAGGCGCGCGCGTTGCGGCTGCTCGATGGCGCGAAGCGGGAGCAGGACTGATGCGCTCGACATCCGATCAGGTCAGCGTCCGCCTCTACCATCTCGACGGCGAGGCCGAGGGCGGCGCGGCGTCCACCCTGTTCTACGGCCCACTGTCCGAAGCGCTGCGCCTCGCCGAACTCGAACCGGCGGAAGTGCAGGAAGGCCTGTTCATCGCCACCGACAATGATGTGGTGGCGTATCTGGATTTGATCGAGGGGTGAGGCTGGACTTTCGTTGGCATCTTAAGCCTTACCACCCGCATTCATCCTGAGCAGCGGGCGTCAGCCCGCGAAGTCGAAGGACCCGCGCCGACGCTGGCCATATAGCGGGGCCTTCGACAAGCTCTGGCTGAGCGGAGGTAGTGGACGTGTGAACCTTTAACGATAAGATAATTCGATCCGGAAACGACACCGTTGCCTTCACTGGCTTTACCATCCAAAAGCTTTCAATGACGACTGCAACTGTAATTCGCTGGAGCCCCGTCGATCACGCTCCGGAACTGCCGCTCAGCGCTTTCAATCTTATCTGGAGCAGCAGCGGGTCTCTGATTCTTCAGGGTCTTTACCCCACTGAACTAAACCCCCCAACGAAGGGGATTGTTCTGTCGTTCAGCAACACTTATGCCTTCATGTCGTTTGACGAATTCTCTGACTATCTCAACGGCATGAAGGTCGAAGTTCCTGCCTTGGTCAAACCTGTCCCCTACGGAGGTTGTTGGCCCTTTTTGGAAGTTCTCGGCTCGCCCTGGTTGCGTGAAGTGGTGGAGCGTAACGGGACATTGGCAGTTACAGACTTTCGGCACTGGGTGATTGTAGCGCGTAACCATACTCTTCACGTCATGGAGCATTCTCGTAGCGCCCCGACGTTCGAGGGTTGGCTCCAATAAGAGTGCCTGAACGTCTGATCCCCACGCGACTTCAGCTATCCAATTTCAAACCTTTGTAGCGACCGCGCAGATCGGGTCGATCGATGTGCCAACCGAGCCTATCCCCGCGCTTGCCCCGCCACGTCGAGAATGCACCGCACGAACCCCTGTGGATCGTCCTCCTGGATGAAGTGACTGCCGCTCAGCGTGCAGTGATTCTGCCCTCTGGTCCCCGGCACGCGACCGACGAACAGCGCGTCGCCGCCGCGGGTGATGGGGTCGCGGTCGCTGAAGCAGCACAGGAACGGCTTCTCCCAGCGGTCGAGCACCTCCCAGGCTTTCAGCTGATCGGGCACCGCGACATTCGGCCCCAAAGGCACAAAACTTGGGAAAATGCGCGCGCCCGCCTTGTATCGGCCATTGGGGAAGGGGGCGTCATAAGCGGCGATCTCGGCATCGGAGAGCGTGCGCGCCGTGCCCCTGGCGATGATCCTGCCGATGGGGAACACCGGGCTGTATTTGGAAAAGGCCCGCCAGATCGCAAAGGCGCGCGGCGCATCCTGGCCCGCAGGCAGGCCGCCATTGGAAAGCACCACGCCGTTGAACCGCTCGGGCATTTCCGAGACGAGCCTGAGGCCGATCAGCGATCCCCAGTCCTGGCACGCGAGCGTGATGTTCCTAAGGTCGAGCTTCTCGATCCAGCGGCGAATCCAGGCGACATGGCGCGCATAGCTATAGTCGCTCTTTTTCGCGAGCTTGTCCGACTTGCCGAAACCGATCAGGTCGGGAGCAAGGACGCGATAACCGGCGTCTGCCACGGGGCCGATCATGAAGCGATAGAGATAGCACCAGCTCGGCTCGCCATGCATCATCAGCACGACAGGAGCCTCTCGCGGTCCTTCGTCGACATAATGCACGCGAAGCCGGGTGCCGTCGGTCGGGTCAGCGATCTCGGCATAATGCGCTGCGAAGGGAAAATCGGGAATGGCGGCGAATCGCGCATCCGGCGTTCTCAAGACCTGCATGACATCTCCCAAAGCCAGGATTATTATGGCATGGCGAATGACATAATATTTGCGCGGATGCAAACGCGGCTTTAGCAACCGTTTCGCGCGGGGTGGGTTTACGGGAGTATCGGCCTCCAGCGCGGAGAGGGTGAGGCCTGAAAGCCATGGCAGCGCGGCTCCGGTCCCACACCAGGGCCGGAAAAATTCCGCTGCCTGAAAAAAATCTGCAAAAAGGGTTTGACCCGACTCACATCACCCCATATAGGCCGCTCCACCGGCGGGGACGCACTGACGTTTCCTCGGTCGCCAACAGATACGGATGTCCAATCCCCCGGACGAAAGAACGGGGAGGGTTGGTTGTCCGCTGTTTTTGTCTTGGTGAGATCTTTGACATTGTAGGTTTAGATGAAGGGACATGTGGGCGACGGCGCCTGGTCCTGCGGAGTTCAAGGCCGCGGGTATCAGTTTAAAGTCAAGTCGTTCCAATGCATGTCCTTCACGTATCCATTACGTAATAGATTTGTGCAGGAACGGCTCCTTGAAGCGCGTTTCGCTGTGGCTGGCTGGGCTTTGGTCTGGTGCTGCGGTGGGATGTGAAACAACTTGAGAGTTTGATCCTGGCTCAGAACGAACGCTGGCGGCATGCCTAACACATGCAAGTCGAACGAAGGCTTCGGCCTTAGTGG